>Ga0209564_1000087_pt1 | contig 250787 bp, 239 predicted proteins | sample AraplaCol_mMF_r2_FD_184272 | JGI IMG/M metagenome (GOLD analysis project Ga0209564, IMG submission 184272) | Arabidopsis root microbial communities from North Carolina, USA - plate scrape MF_Col_mMF_r2 (SPAdes) (version 3) | ecosystem: Host-associated > Plants > Roots > Endosphere | place... | reverse complement strand
TCTTGCCCTCCTGGTTGCAGACGGTGACATCGTAGATGCCGGTCTTGCCGACCAGCGTGCGTTCGACCGCCTCCGCCGTCAGCAAGTCATCCATCCGCCCGGGGGCGAGGTAGTCGATCGTGCAGCCTGCGCCAACCGTCGTGTGGTTATGGCTGTTGCACGCGAATGCGAAAGCACTGTCCGCCAACGCAAAAATAAAGCCGCCGTGGCAAGTCTGGTGCCCGTTCAGCATATCGGTCCGCACCGGCATGGTCATGCGCGCATAGCCGGGGCGGATTTCTACCAGCTTCATACCCAGGGCCTGGCTGGCGGCGTCGCGCGCGAACATGGCCGCGCCGGCCGCTTCGGCCAGGGCCTGGGGGTGCATCTTGGGGTTATGCATGGATCTTAGCTCCGCTTTGCTCGCGGCGGCGCAGCAGCGGCGACACGCGGTAGCGGTCCTCCCCGTAGCTGCCTGCCAGGTTCTCCAGCACGGATACGATATGCTTGACGCCCACCAGGTCCGCCCAGGCCAGCGGGCCGCGCGGATAGTTGACGCCCTTCTGCATCGCTACGTCGGCCGCCTGCGCGCTGCACACGCCCTGGTTGACGGCATCCGCCGCTTCGTTGGCCAGCATGGCGACGGTGCGCATGACGGCCAGGCCGGGCACGTCGTCCAGCCGGGTGACGGTAAAGCCGGCAGCCTGGAACATGCCAATGGCCGCGGTCCGCGCGCGCTCGCTGCACTGGTCCGAGCAGCTGATGGCGATGCGCGGCGAGGTGCCGTAGTCGAACACCAGGTCGTACAGCACCATGTCGTCATGCTTGTCGTCGCGCGCGCGCTGGGTGGCGGTGCGGCCGTCGGTCAGGTAAATCGCAGCGCCATTGCAGTGGAAAGCCGGCGCCTCGTGGGAACGGTGGCCTTCTGCGGAATTGCGCTTGTTGACGTTGATGCCGCGCGCCTTCATGCGCTCGATCAGGGCTGTAGCGATGGCAGTATGCTCGCCCGGTTCGAAGCTGAAACCGATGTATTCCGGCAGCGGCTGTGGCGCTTCTGCGCGCGGCTGTGGCGCAGCGGCGCCTTCGCTGTAGTCGTAGAAGCCGCGGCCCGATTTGCGGCCCAGGAAGCCGGCATTGACCATTTCCTGCTGCAGCACGGACGGCGTGAAGCGCGGGTCGTTGTAGTAGGCCCGGAATACAGACTCGGTGACGGAGTAATTCACGTCATGGCCGATCAGGTCCATCAGCTCGAAGGGTCCCATGCGGAAGCCGCCGCCCTCGCGCATCACGGCGTCAATGGTGGCCGCGTCGGCCGCCTGTTCGTTCAGCAGGCGCCAGCCTTCGGCGTAGTAAGGACGCGCCACGCGGTTGACGATGAAGCCCGGGGTGGACTTGGCGTGCACCGGATTCTTGCCCCAGGCGATGGCGGTGTCGTACACGGTTTCGGCCACTGCTGCATCAGTAGCCAGGCCGCTGATCACTTCCACCAGCGCCATCAGCGGCACAGGGTTGAAGAAGTGCATGCCGACCAGGCGCTGCGGCTTGCGCAGCTTGGCTGCGATCGCGGTGACGGAAATCGAGGAAGTATTGGTGGCCAAGATGGCGTCATCGGCGACGATGCCTTCCAGGTCGGCGAACAGGCTGCGCTTGACGTCCAGGTTTTCGACGATGGCTTCCACCGCCAATCGTGCGTCGGCCACCTCGCCCACGCTGGCGACGGCATGCAGGCGGGCGCGCGCGGCATCCGCGTCGGCAGCGCTCATCTTGCCTTTTTCAACCAGCTTGCCGTACACCTTGCCGATATCGGCGATCGCTTTGTCGACCGCTTCCGCACGGGTGTCGAACAGCTTGACCGTGTAGCCGGAAGCCGCTGCAACCTGCGCAATGCCCGAACCCATTGCCCCGCTGCCGATCACGGCAACGACACTGCCTTTCGCCAGAGCCGCCATGCTTATTCTCCTTTGAAGTTTGGAGTGCGCTTGTTGATGAAGGCGTCGACGCCCTCGCGGTAGTCGTGGCTGTAGCCAAGCTCGCGCATCATTTCGCCTTCCAGTTTCAGCTGGTCGGCCAGGGTATTGCCGTAGCTGGCTTGGAGCGCATGCTTGGTGAAGGCCAGGCCCTTGGTCGGGGCGGTGGCGAAGTGCCTGGCCATGGCCATGGCTTCGTTCATCAGTTCTTCGTCAGGGACTGATTTCCAGATCAGGCCCCATTGCTCGGCGCGTTCGGCGGACAGCTTTTCGCCCAGCATGGCGAGGCCGGTGGCGCGGGCATGGCCGATCAGGCGTGGCAGGTGCCAGGTGCCGCCGGTGTCCGGGATCAGGCCCAGTTTGCAGAAGGCTTCGATGAAGCTGGCGGATTTGGCGGCCAGTACGATGTCGCAGGCAAGGGCCAGGTTGGCGCCGGCGCCGGCGGCGACGCCGTTCACGGCGCAGATGACGGGCATTGGCAGTTCGCGCAGTGCGAGTACCAGCGGGGCGTAGAATTTTTCGACGGATTCGCCGAGGTCGACTGCCGCACCGCCTGGGGCTACTGCGCGGTCGCCCAGGTCCTGGCCGGCGCAGAAACCACGGCCGGCGCCGGTCAGTACCAGCACGCGGACGGATTTGTCGGCGCGCAGCTGTTGCAGCGCTTCGCGTACCTCCAGGTGCATGGCCTGGGTGAAGCTATTCAGCTTGTCGGGGCGGTTCAGGGTCAGGGTGGCGACGCCTGCTTCGATTTCAAACTTGATGTTTTCGTAGCTCAATTCTTGTCTCCTTTAGAACCGGTAAACCAGTGTCTGACCCGCAGGGTCAGACACTGATACGCGGCGGTCGCATGCCAAGTGTCTGACCCTGCGGGCCAGACACTGCAGTGCCGGTTTTATTCAGCCTGATCGAAATCGATAATCACTTTATCAGTGACCGGGAACGCCTGGCAGCTCAATACAAACCCACGCGCAATCTCGTAGTCTTCCAGCGCGTAGTTGACGTCCATGTCTACTTTGCCTTCGACCATCTTGCAGCGGCAGGTAGAGCATACGCCGCCTTTGCAGGAGTAGCGCATGTCCAGGCCCGCGCGCAAACCGGCATCCAGGATCGACTCCTTGTCCTTCTCCATAGTGAACGAAGCCGCATTGCCATCCATGATCACGGTAACTTCGGTCAGGTGCGGCGCCGCGTCAGCCTGCACGCGCGGCTTGTGCTGGTGCTTCGGAATGCTTGCGGCGAAAAGTTCAATCTTGATATTCGACTTCGGCATGCCAGCCTCCTGCAAGGCAGCGGAAACACCCAGCATCATGTCTTCCGGACCACAGATAAAGGCCGTGTCGTAATCCTCGATATCGATCCAGTGCTGCAGGAACTGCTCGGTCTTTTCCTTGGTGATGCGGCCATTGAACAGCTCAATATCCTGCTGCTCGCGCGACATCACGTAGACGATGTTCAGTCGCTCAAGGTAAGCATCTTTCAACTCCATCAGCTCCGTCTTGAAGATCACAGACGAAGAAGCACGGTTGCCATAAAACAGGGTAAAGCGGCTGCCAGGTTCCGTCAGCAGCGTGGTCTTGATGATCGACAGGATCGGCGTAATGCCGCTGCCGGCCGCGAAAGCAAGGTAGTTCTTGCACTGCCCTGCATCCAGCGGCACGTTGAAGTGCCCCATTGGCGGCATTACTTCAATAGTGGCACCAGGCTTCAGCGACTCGTTGGCCCAGGTCGAGAACATGCCGCCCGGTGTACGCTTGATCGCAACGCGCAGTGCGCCGTCCTGCACCGCGGAGCAGATCGAATACGAGCGGCGCACGTCTTCGTTATTGATGTTCGTGCGCAGGGTCAGGTGCTGGCCTTGCTGGTATTTGAAGCTTTCCTGCAGCTCGGCAGGCACGGCGAAGGTGACGGCGATGCAGTCGCGCGTTTCCTGCTGCACCTTGGCGACGGACAATGGATAGAATTTGCTCATGGTGTCAGTGGCACTTGAAGTAGTCAAAGGGCTCGCGGCAATCGAGGCACTTGTACAGCGCCTTGCAGGGCGTGGAGCCGAACTGGCTGGTGATTTCGGTGTGGCTGGAGCCGCAGTGCGGACAAACGACCTTCGGCGCAGGCACGGCGCCGCGCGCAATGCCGGCTTTCAGCGGATCCAGCGGCACGGCCGCCGGACGAGTGTTGCGCAAGCCGCTGATGTCGACCACGCGCTGGGCCGGCGGTGCGATGCCGTAGCCTTTCAGCTTGGCCTTGCCCGAGTCGCTCATCCAGTCTGTGGTCCAGGCGGGCGAGAGGCGGGTGATGATGTCGACCTGCCCGATGCCAGCGTCGTGCAGCGCACCTTGCACCGCGTCGGCAATCACCTGCATGGCCGGGCAGCCGGAGTAAGTAGGCGTAATGGTGACGGCGCAGGACGACGGGCCGGTCACCTGCACGTCGCGCACGATGCCCAGGTCCACCACCGAAATGACGGGAATCTCAGGGTCGGACACCTGCTCCAGCAAGGACCAGACGCGCGCTTCGTCCATCACCACTCCGAACCTGGGTAGGCGCGCTGCAGGAACTGCATCTCGGCCAGCAGGTAGCCCAGGTGCTCGGTATGGCGGCCTTGCTTGCCGCCCTTCTGCATCCACGCATCGGCCGGCGGCATGGTCAGCGTCGCTTCGCCGAGAATATCCGACACGTGCGACAGCCACTGCTCGCGCAGCATGGCAGCCGGCGGCGCAACGCCTTCCGCCACCATGGCTTCGTCGACCGCGTCGTAGTTGAACACCTCGCCGGTGTACATCCACAGCTCATCGACCGCAGTCTGGGTGAACTGGTGCGAGACGTCGGTGCCATCGCCCAGGCGTACCACCAGGTCGCCGCTGCGGCGCAGGTGATAAGTCACCTCTTTCAGCGACTTCTCGGCGATCTCCGCGATGCGCTGGTCGCTGCTCTTCGTCAGCGCGCCGATCAGGAAATAGTGCCAGGTATCGAAGAAGAACTGGCGCACCAGGGTGTGGGCGTAGTTCCCGTTCGGCTGCTCGACCAGCAGCACGTTCTTGTAATCGTGCGCATCGCGCAGGTAAGCCAGCTTGTCCTCATCGCGGCCCGCACCTTCCAGTTCGGCGGCGTAGGTGTACCACATGCGGGTCTGTCCCAGGAGGTCCAGCGATACATTGGACAGCGCCATGTCCTCCTCCAGCGCCGGGCCCTTGCCGCACAACTCGCACAGGCGCTGGCTCAGCACCATGGCGTTATCGCCCAGGCGCAGCAGGTAATTGACCTTGTTATCCATGGAATGAGCCTTACAGGTTCTTCACTTCTTCCGGCATCGGGAAGAAGGTCGGGTGGCGATACACCTTGCTGTTGGACGGCTCGAACAGCGGCCCCTTGTCGGCCGGCGCGCTGGCGACGATGTCGGCGGCGCGCACGACCCAGATGCTTACGCCTTCATTGCGGCGCGTGTAGACGTCGCGCGCGTTGTTGATTGCCATCTCCGCATCGGGAGCATGCAGGCTGCCCACATGCTTGTGCGCCAGCCCGTGCTGGCTGCGAATGAAGACTTCCCACAGTGGCCATTCTTTGCTCATCTTGTCTCCTCTCAGGCCGCAGCCTGCTCCTTATTGTGTTTGTCTGCGTAGGCCACCAGCGCATCGCGGAACCAAGCGCCGTCTTCGTAGGCTTTGACGCGGGTGCGCAGGCGCTCGCGGTTGCATGGGCCGTTGCCCTTCAAGACCTGGTGGAATTCTTCCCAGTCGATTTCGCCGAAGTCGTAGGAACCGCGCTCTTCGTTCCATTTCAGGTCAGGATCGGGAATAGTGAGGCCCAGGAATTCAGCTTGCGGCACGGTCTGGTCGACCATGCGCTGGCGCAGTTCATCGTTGGAGAACAGCTTGATGCGCCATTGCGCGGACTGCGCGCTGTTGACGGAAGCGGCATCGGACGGGCCGAACATCATCAGCGACGGCCACCACCAGCGGTTCAGCGCATCCTGCGCCATCGCCTTCTGCTCCGGCGTGCCCTTGGCCAGCGACATCATGATGTCGTAGCCCTGGCGGGCGTGGAAGGATTCCTCCTTGCAGACGCGGATCATGGCGCGCGAGTATGGGCCGTAAGAACAGCGGCACAGCGGGATCTGGTTGATGATGGCCGAGCCGTCCACCAGCCAGCCGATGGCGCCCATGTCGGCCCAGCTCAGGGTCGGGTAATTGAAGATGGACGAGTACTTCGCTTTGCCGCTATGAAGGGCAGCCAGCAGCTCGTCGCGCGACACGCCCAGGGTTTCGGCGGCGCTGTACAGGTAGAGGCCATGCCCTGCTTCGTCCTGAATCTTGGCCAGCAGGATGGACTTGCGCTTCAGGGTCGGCGCACGGGTCACCCAGTTACCCTCAGGCAACTGTCCGACGATTTCGGAGTGGGCGTGCTGGGAGATCTGGCGGATCAGGGTCTTGCGGTAAGCCTCAGGCATCCAATCCTTCGGCTCGATCTTCACGCCTGCGTCGATGCGCGCCTGGAACTCGCGCTCCTGCGCGTCCATATCTTCTGCGGTCTGGACCTTTTTCAGGCCTGTTTCCACCATTTGTGCGTACATAAGGAGGGCCTCCTTGTTCGGGATAGCTTCATAATACGATACAAAAACAGCTTTGCAAACGAATTTTGTGTGTCATTTAAAAATTCTGTATCCAGATCAATGACAGTGTATAAACTGAGGTCTATGCAAAAAAACCAGAAAATCAATAGCTGGATCGAAGAATTCCTGGCCAGTGACCCGCCGCGCTCCAAATCGCTGGTGATGACCATCTTTGGCGACGCCATCGTGCCGCACGGCGGCATGGTATGGACCGGCAGCCTGATTGAGCTGCTGGCGCCCTTCGGCGTGAATGACCGCCTGCTGCGCACTTCCGTGTTCCGCCTGGCGCAGGAAGGCTGGCTTGGCGCCCAGCGCGACGGCCGCCGCAGCAGCTACGCGATCACGCCCGACGCAATGCGCCGCTTCAGCCGCGCCTTCCGCCGCATTTACGCGCCCCTGAACGTGCACTGGAACGGCCAATGGACCCTGGTGCTGGCGACCGATGGCCTGGACGCCCCGTCGCGCGGCCAGCTGCGCAAGGAACTGCTGTGGGAAGGCTACAGCGTGATTGCGCCCGGCATCGCCGGCCATCCCGCCGGCGACATAGAGGCGCTGGAGTCGCTGCTGTCGCGCCTCGGCCTGTTGCAGAAGGTGTACGTGGTGCAGGCCAGCGAAGTGCCTGGCCTGCGCGCCCGCCCGCTGGGCGAGATGGTGGCCGAAGGCTGGGACCTCAGCGAAGTAGCCGCGGGCTATGAGAAGTTTGCCGCCGCTTTCAGCGTGCTGCCCGCCCTGCTGGCCGAGGCAGGCGCGATTGATCCCGAGCAGGCTTTCGTGCTGCGCACCCTGCTGATCCACGCCTACCGCCGCGTGCAGCTGCACGACCCGCAACTGCCGATCGAGCTGCTGCCCGAGCCATGGCCCGGCGCCCGCGCCTACGAACTGGCCAGCCAGCTCTATCGCCAGCTCTCCGCCCCCGCCGAACAGCACATCCTCGCCGCCCTGCAGCGCGAAGACCCAAGCGCGCCCCAACCAGAATCCAGCTTCCACCAGCGCTTCGGCGGCCTGCTATCATCACCTTAAAACCGTGGAGGTAGCATGGTCCGGCGCACCTGGATTGCCAGCCTGCTGTTGTCCTTGCCCCTGGCTTGCCGGGCAGGGCCGGATACGATCCTCGTGGTGGAAAGCTACAACGTTGAAATGGCCTGGGATGCCGCCTACAAGAAGGCGCTGGAAGACACCCTCGGAGAGCGTTACAAGCTCGAATACGTCCAGATGGACACCAAGCGCCTGCCCAAGTCCCAGCATCCAGCGATGGCCGACCAGGCATGGGCGCGCTACGAGCAGCTCAAGCCGGCGCTGGTCGTCCTGGGCGACGATGCCGCGCTCAAATACCTGTGCGACCGCCTCGGCGCCACCAGCACGCCCGTAGTCTACCTGGGCATCAACAATAACCCGCGCGAATACTTCGACAACCAGCGCTACCGCAACATCACGGGTGTGCTCGAGCGCCCGAACATGAAGCGCAATATCGCCCTGGCGCGGCGCCTGCTGCCGAACGCCAGGCGCGCGCTGGTGCTGTTCGATACCGACGTCACGTCGCAGGTGGTGCGCAAGGAAACCTTCGGCAGCCAGGACAGCCACGACCTCTCCGGCATCCAGGTCGACCTGAAACTGGTCGCCAACTGGGAGGATTGGCAGCACGAAGTGCTCAGCGCACGCGAAAAATACGACCTGATTTTCATCGGCCTGTACCAGGCCCTGCACGACCGTGAGGGCCGCAGCGTGAACACGCGCGACGAGGTGGCGCGCTGGACTTCCGAGCACGCACCAGTGCCCACCTTCGGTTTCTGGGACTGGGCGGTTGGCGCCGACAAGACCGCAGGCGGCCTGGTGCTGTACGGCTACGATCAGGGCAAAGCGGCCGGCGATATCGCCCTGCGCATCCTGGGCGGCACCCCGCCTTCCGCCATCTACCCCGTCACGGCCGACCGCGGGCGCTTTTTCTTCAGCCGCAAGCAGCTGCAACGCTGGGGACTGAAGCTGCCGGACGACCTGGCGGCTGGGGCCTTGCTGACCGACTGATGCTGGATTTGGTATCATGTCGGGCTTCGCGCAGCAGCGCTTTATTTTTCCGACAGGACACACAATGTCTATCAAGATCAGCAGCCAGTTCGATGCTGGCGCCATTGATGTCGTCAGCGTTACCTCCGCTGGCGATATCGACGTCAATATCCGCAAGGACTCCCACGCGGACATCATCCAGTGGTTCTACTTCCGTGTACAGGGCGCGCAAGCCGTGCCGCTGACCATCCGTTTCCTGAACGCTGGCAAGGCTGCTTATGCTGAAGGCTGGAAGGGCTACAACGCCGTAGCCTCCTACGATCGCGACAACTGGTTCCGCGTTCCGACGTCCTTCGATGGCGAAGTGATGACCATCGAGCACGCGCCGGAACACGATTCCGTCTACTACGCTTACTTCGAGCCGTATTCGTGGGAACGCCACCTGTCCCTGCTGGACTCCGCCCAGCTGCACCCGCTGGCCGAACTGGTCGACCTGGGCAGCACCGTGGAAGGCCGCGACATGAACATGCTGGTCATCGGCGACCAGGAAGCAGCGAAAAAGGTTTGGGTCATCGCCCGCCAGCACCCAGGCGAAACCATGGCTGAATGGTTCGTGGAAGGCATGGTCGAAGCCCTGCTTGACGCAGCCAATCCATACGCCCGCCAGTGCCTGCAGGACGCCTGCTTCTACATCGTGCCGAACATGAACCCGGACGGCTCCGTGCGCGGCAACCTGCGTACCAACGCTGCCGGCGCGAACCTGAACCGCGAGTGGAACGAGCCGACCATGGAGCGTTCGCCGGAAGTCTTCCTCGTGAAAGAGAAGATGAAGGAAATCGGCTGCGACCTGTTCCTGGACGTACATGGCGACGAAGGCCTGCCTTACGTCTTCGTTGCGGGCAGCGACGCCCTGCCGACCTTCACCAAGGAGCAGAAGGCTGCGCAGGACAAGTTCATCGCCGACTTCAAGCTGGCATCGCCAGACTTCCAGTCCGAGCATGGCTATCCTGACTCGCCATACACGCCTGAAGTGCTGACCATGGGTTCGCCGCACATCACCCACCTGTTCGGCTGCCTGTCGCTGACCCTGGAACTGCCGTTCAAGGACAACGCCAACGATCCGGACGAACTGGTAGGCTGGAACGGCGCCCGTTCCGCCAAGCTGGGTGCGGACGTGCTGCAGCCAGTCCTGCGCACCCTGCGCAACTTCTAAGCCATCTGATGGCCTAGCGCAGCAGCGCCCTGAATGCCTTCGGTATCCACGGGCGTGCTGCCAGCATGATGGTCACGGCGCGGCGCTGTTCCCACGGCAGCCGCGCGTCATCCTGGTGCTGCAGCGAGAACTCGTCTGCCACCTGCTTCAAACGATCCAGCAATGCGCGCGTCGATTGCTGCGACAGCATCACACTCACCAGCCGCTGCACTTCATGATGGCCGTCGAAGCGGCTGTCGAAATAGTCCTGGTACGCCTCGTCGCGGAAGAAGCCCTGGATCGGCCCATTCGGCAGCCAGCTGAACGTGCGCGATACCAGAAGCTTGACCTTGTTATTCGGCTTGAGCATCAGGAAGCCGATCTTGTCGAGCCTTAGCAGGCAGGCCGTCGCTTCGGCTGCGCTGATCTTGTAATTGGCTACCACTTCTTCGATCGGTACCTGATTCAGCGCCAGCACGGCCACCACCAGAAGCTTGGTGTCGCTGATGATTTCCTTTTCCTGCGCGTAGGTGAGCTGCGAGATCAGTTGCGGCGTGTCGGCGCTGGCTTGCGCCAGTTCGGCGAAATCCATTTCCAGCACGGCCAGCACCTGTTCCAGCCGGTCCAGCGTGAAATTGCGGGCGGCGAACATGCGTTTGATGCTGGGTTCGGAGAGGCCGATCTTCTGCCCGAGGGCAGCGTAAGTGATGCCGCGCGCCTTGAGTTGGCGTTTGAGCGCGTCGACCAGGCGGATGACGTTGGACATGCTTATAGTTCCTGCAATTAGTATCGAAATATGATACCACCAGCATGGCCCGACGCTACAGTGCGCAAAGCGATTGCCCCGCTCCTGGGAGCGCAGCAAGATGGCCGCTCCCTTAACCTGTGGAGCAAAAAATGAAACGCACCCTGATCGCCGCCCTGCTCGCTGTCGCATGCGCCAGCAGCCAGGCGGCGGATGGTTCGGAAACTTTGAGCAAGGGCGTTGGCGGCCTGTCGGGCGTCGTTGTGGCGGGTTCGGTGTTGACCGTATTTGCCGGCGGCTCGCTGGTCGTTGAATCGGTCAAAGTGGTCGGCGAAGGCGTGGTGGTCGTGCTGAAAGCCGTAGGCGACGGCAGCAAAGCCACCGTGGAATTCAGCGGCAAGGCGCTGGAAGGTGTCTCCTTGGCAGCCGGCACCGCGGTCAGCGCCGTGGCAATGTCGGCCGGCCATGCACTGGTGGTATCGGGCAAGGTAATCGCCTTCATCCCGAACGAAATGGGCAAGGCCCTTCTGCATCATAGCCGCGTGAGCTAAGCCATGAAGCGCTTGCTCCTTGCTTTTTCGCTGGCCTGCGCGATGGCCGGCACGGCCCATGCGGGCCAGCACTGCGAACACAAGCCGATGTCGGTGGACGAGGTGGAGCGTTCGCTGGACCTCGCCCAGCGCAGCATGCGCAAGCTCGATGAAAGCGGCGCCCAGGTGGCCATCGTCGCCCGCGCGGGACAGGACCTGTCGAAGTATGGCTTGCGCTATTCCCACGTCGGGCTGGCGTGGCGCGATCACCCGGCTGGCCGCTGGGTAGTGGTACAGCTGCTGAACGACTGCGGCACCGCGAATTCTGCGCTCTACAACGATGGCCTGGGAAATTTCTTCCTCAGCGGCCTGTATCAATACAACTCGCAGCTGATCGTGCCTTCGCCAGGCATTCAGCAACGGCTGGCGCAAGTGCTGGCATCGCGCACGCCGCAACGGCTGCATGAACCGAAATACAGCATGCTGTCTTACGCCTGGTCGACGCGCTACCAGAACTCCAACCAGTGGGTACTGGAGACGCTAGCCGCCGCCAGCGCCGACCCTGGCAGGGTGGAAACCCGTGCCGAGGCGCAGAAATGGCTGAACGAAGCAGGCTTTCACCCATCCGGCATCGACATAGGCCTGGGCTCGCGCGTCGGCGCAAGGCTGTTCCGCGCCAACGTCGCGTTCGACGACCACCCGACCGGCCCCCGCATTCGCGGCCATTTCGACACCATCACGGTGGATGAAATCGAGAAGTTCGTGCGCAGCTATGACAGCGGCGCGCGCGTGATCGAACTGTGATTACTTACGGTTGAGCTGTCGAACACGCGTCACGTGCTTGCGGCGCAGCCGTTCAAGTTCGCGCGCCTGCGGGTAGCCCGGCTGGCCAGGTGCGCGCAGGTGCGGTGGGAGGAGGGATGGCGCTTCCGGCTCGAAATGCAGCACAGGCAGGCGCTCCATTTGGCGTTTGCTGGTCATGCTTCATGTTAGGCTTGGCCCCCCGAAGTTTCCAGTTTTGCGCCGGCGCAAAGGCCATGCCGCGATCTGCGCCGATCATGGGCCTTTATGGAGGCGAACATGAAGCGATCTTTTTCCCTGCTGGCTTGCGCCTTGCTCGTCGGCTGCAACGCAATGCCCTACCGCCCAGCGCAATCGGATGGCGCCTTCCCCGGTCTGGTGGATTTTGCCGCCACCGCGCCAGGGCACAGCGTCGACGTGCTGCTGGTGCATGGCATGTGCACCCACGACGTGCGCTGGGCCGATGAAACGGTGGCGCAGTTGGGCCGCGCGCTCAAAACCCAAAGTGCGCCCACGGCAGGTGTCGCAACTGCTGCGGATGGCATAGAAATAGTCGAGCGCACCATCAAGCTGCGCCAGGGCGAGCTGCGCATCAAGGCCTTGGTCTGGTCGCCGCTGACGACGCCCCTCAAGCGCCAGCTCGACTATGACCTCAGCGCCCGCCTCCCCGCCACGCGTGCGAAGCTGAATGCCAAGGCCAAGGACAAGCTGCTGGACGATTGCCTGCCGGATGCCCTGGTCTACCAGGGAGTTGCGCGCGACACCATCCAGCAGCGCATGGCGCAAGCGATCCTGCGCGCGACCGGCGATGCGCCGTGCGAATTCAACGCCGCGCAGAAGCAACGCCGGCAGATTGAGCCTGGTGGCATTCAGCGACCCGAACGACCTGCTGACCTATACGCTGGAACGCGAACGCTATGCCGGCCTGGGAGTGGATGTGGTGAATGTGCTGGTATCGAACGCGCCGGCCTGGTTTGGCCTGCTGGAGCGTCCTGACCACGCGCACACCAATTACCTGCTCAACCCAGACGTTGCCCGAATGGTCGCGTGTGGTGAGCCGCGGAGTGCGCGTTGCGAATGATCTCGTAGACCTTGCGCGCGTCGGCGATGGTATCGAAGCGCGGCAGCGCTTCAACGCCGGGCCAGGACGCCAGCCCGCTGAACATATTCCCGGCCGCCGAAACGCCAAAGGCAATCGTGCCTTCGCCCTTCTGGTTTTCAGTCAGCGAAAACTCGCCCATCGTGCGCAAGTCCAGGCTTTTCATCTTGCGCCTGAAAATGCCGGAGCGGATGATGATGCGTTCATTGGTGACCGCATAGTCGGTGTAAGCGCGCTGCCACGCTTCGGCGATGAAGCGGCCGGCAATCATGTACACCCCGACCAGCACAAAGGGAATGCCCCACAGGCGGAATATCAGTGGCGCGCCGGAACTGAGGACGGAGTATTCCCAGAACAGGGCGAAGCCGCCCCACATCAGGCTGAATGGAACCATCAGCAAATCGGAAGCGCGCAGCATCAAGCCCTGTCGCGGAGCGCCGCTCCATAAGACGCGTTCATTGATCGACAAATTATCCATGCCACCATCTTACCCGGCAGGACTGCCTTCAAATCTGGCAGATTGTCACTTCCAGAAGAACAGTAAGCGTTTCCACCAACTTCTGCCGGATGGCGGTGCGTCGTGTATGGCGGGCACCACGGCGAAATCGGTCAGCAGGCTGGCTACGCGGCCATCGGCGCTATAGCCGAAGTAGGAAGCGTACGGGCCCCCTTCACTAGCAGGGAACTGGATGCTGCCTTCCGGCCCGGCTTGCGGGTCCATGAAGCAGGCGGTGCCCGATTCCACGCGGTAGCCGAATATCTCGCCCGGCTTGAGCGTGCGGGCATCCTGCGTGGCGACCAGCGCGGGGTACCAGTGCGCGACGGCGGCCTCGGCAAACTGCACGCGGGCATAGGCAAGGCGCTCGCCGCCATTCTCGAAGCGGGCAATCGCCAGCTTGACCGGACAGACCCCATTCGGCACGCATTGGGTAAAGGGAAGCGGCGGCGCTTCGGCATCGGCCTTCGGATCGAAGGCGGCAATCTTGCCGGAGGTGACGGCCAGGCGGCCGGCATCGGCCAGCACAAACTGAATGGAGGTCTCTTCAAACGCAAAGCGCTCCGCAGCAAAGGCGGAGCGCAGTCCTTCGGGATTGGGCGCATAGCTCATGCGCCCATCATATTACTTTTGAAGGCGTGCCAGCAATTCCTTCCCGACCAGCGGCGCGGAAGCGGGATTCTGGCCGGTGATCAGTTCACGGTCAGTCACCATATTGCCCTGCCAGTTAGCGGCCTTGGAGAACTGCAGGCCAGCCTTTTGCAGCGCGGTTTGCGGGTAGAACTTCATTTCGCCGCCGCCCAGCTGGGATTTGGACGCTTCTTCTTCATCGTTGGTAAAGACGGTGACCTTGTAGCCGGAGTAGATCCACTTCGGCTGGGTTGGCGTGGCGCCTTGTGCCAGCTTCATGGTGAAGCCTTTGGCATCCGGCATGGCCGACAGCAGCGCGATCGGGCCGTGGCACACCAGCGCGGTCGGCTTGCCGTCCTGGTGGAAGGCGGCCAGCACCTTGCCCAGTGCGGGGCTGGTCAGCAGGTCCTGCATCGGGGCGTGGCCGCCCGGCACATAGACTGCGTCGTATTTGCCGTAGCCCTGCTGCTCTACCCGCGCCAGGCTGACCACCGGCGAGTTGGCGCTGTCGGTCAGGCGCAGTTGCTCGAGCAGCTTGTAGTGCACGTCCAGCGCGGCCTGGTCGCCGCCAAAGAACATCGGGTTGACCGAGCCTTTGTCCAGGGTTGGCGCCTTGCCGTTCGGGGTGGCGAAGGTGACGGTGTGGCCGGCGTCCAGCAGCATTTTCACTGGCTGCATCAGCTCATTCAGGTAGAAGCCGGTCTGGAAGGTCTTGCCGGCCTTCAGGTCCAGCGTGGCTTCGTCGGACAGGACGACCAGCACATTGCCGGCGTGGGCCGAACCGGCGCCTAGTGCGGCGACAGCCAATGCGATGGCAGGGAATTTCTTGATCATGATTTGCTCCTAAGAACGTTTAATCGATGGCGCTACTTTATTCAATCCTCCAGCAGCGATAAACTACTCAAGAAGCAAACCATTTTTCCTTTAAAGGCAACAATGAGCCGCAAATACGACCATTTGAGTGATGTCGAGACCTTTGTCACCGTGGTCGACCGCGGCTCGCTGACGGCTGCCGCCGTGGCCCTCTCCACCTCGCCCTCGGTGATCAGCCGTGCCCTGGCGCGCCTCGAAGCGCGGCTGGGCACCCAGCTGCTGCGCCGGACCACCCGCAGCCTGGGCCTGACCGACGCCGGCCGCCTGTACCTGGAGCAGACCCGCACCGCCCTGTGCCTGATCGACGACGCCGAACGCGCCGTGCAGGCAGAAGGCGGCGAAGTGACAGGCCGCATCCGCATCAGCGCCCCGACAACCTTCGGCCATTACCGCCTCCCCGCCCTGCTGCAGGGCTTTGCCGAGCGCTATCCCGCGGTCAGGGTGGACCTGAACATCAGCAACCGCAACGTGGACCTGGCCGCGGACGATTTCGACTTTGCGATCCGCCAGGGCGTGCTGAAGGACAGCAGCCTGATTGCGCGCAAGCTGGAAGACGCGCAACTGGTGCTGGTGTGCGCGCCCTCCTACGTGCAGCGCCGCGGCCTGCCGCGCGACCTCGATGCGCTGGCGCAGCATGATTGCCTGACCTTCCTGCTGCCGCGTACAGGCCGCGCCATCCCATGGCAGTTCATGCGCGACAGCGAAGAACTGGACTGGCCGCCAGCTTCGGCGCTGGAGGTGACGGAAGATGCCTTGGGAGTGGTATCGCTGGCGGAAGCAGGCCTGGGCATTTGCCAGACTTTCCGCTTTATCGCACAGGACCGCCTTGAACGCGGCGTGCTGGTGGAAGTGCTGCCGGAATTGCAGGGCCGCAGCCGGCCCTTCTCGCTGATCTACACGCCGCAGCGCCGGATGACGGCTGCGGCGCGTGCCTTGATTACTTGCCTCCTCGGCCAGCCTTGATCAGGAAGTTCTGCATGGTCGATTCCGCCACCGAGGCCCACTGGTTCTGGTCGTTGCGGAAGCGCTTCCAAGGTTCATAGATCTTGGCGAACTTGGCGTTCTTGGAAGCCTCCTCCGCCATCAGCTCATTGGAAGCCTTGTAGGCCGCTTCCATGATGTCGTTGGAGTAGTTGCGCAGCTTGACGCCGTTCTTCATCAGGCGGCCCAGCGCGGTCGGGTTCTTGAAGTCGTATTCGGCCTGCATCACCACGTGCGCCTCGTAGGCAGCAGCTTCGATGGCGGCCTGGTATTCCTTCGGCAGCTTTTCCCATTCCTTGATGTTCACGTACAGCGTGAACGATGCGCCCGGCTCCCACCAGCCCGGATAGTAGTAATACGGTGCGACCTTGTAGAAGCCCAGCTTCTCGTCGTCGTATGGGCCAACCCATTCCGCCGCATCGATGGTGCCCTTTTCAAGCGCAGGATAAATGTCGCCGCCGGCCAGCTGCTGCGGCACCGCGCCCAGGCGCTCCATCACCTTGCCGGCCAGGCCGGCGATACGCATCTTGGTGCCTTTCAGGTCGGCCACGGATTTGACTTCCTTGCGGAACCAGCCGCCCATCTGGGTGCCCGAATTGCCGGCGATGAAGTTCATCACGCCGTAGTCCTTGTAGAACGCGCGCAGCAGTTCCTTGCCGCCGCCCTGGTCGTACCAGGCCGTCTGCTGGCGTGAAGTCAGGCCGAAAGGCACCGCACAGTCGAAGGAGAACGTCGCGTCCTTGCCGTAGTAGTAGTACGAAGCGCTATGGCCGCATTCCACCGTACCTGCCTGTACCGCATCCAGCACTTGCAGGCCAGGCACCACTTCGCCGGCCGCGAATACGCGGATGTTGAATTTGCCGCCGGTCAGCTGCGCCACACGTTTGGTGAACGTGTCGGCAGCGCCGTAGATGGTGTCGAGGGATTTGGGGAAGCTGGATGCCAGGCGCCAGGTGATGGCAGGCAGTTCGGCGGCGATAGCCGGTGCGGCGATAATTCCTGCGCCCGCACCTGCTGCGGCCTTCTTGATAAAGGAACGACGTTCCATACGTACTGTCTCCTTATGAGGGTTTTATCTCGGGACAGTGTATGGAAATATTTAATTTCCAGCAACCACCATCTTCTCGATCAGGATCGAACCTGTTTGCTTGGTGCCACGCACCAGCACATCGGTGCCGATGCCGATGATGTCCTTGAACATATCCTTCATATTGCCGGCAATGGTGATCTCTTCCACCGGGTACTGGATCACGCCATTCTCCACCCAGTAACCGGAAGCGCCGCGGCTGTAATCGCCGGTTACATAATTGGTGCCCTGGCCCATCAACTCGGTGACCAGCAGGCCGGTGCCCATCTTGCGCAGCATGCCTTCGAAGTCGTCGTCTTTTTTGGTCAGCGAAGAGGTGATGGCCAGGTTGTGCGAGCCGCCGGCATTGCCGGTGGTTTTCATGCCCAGCTTGCGCGCCGAATAGGTCGACAGGAAGTAGCCCTGCAGCACGCCGTTCTTGACCACGTCGCGCTTCTGGGTGCGCACGCCTTCCTCATCGAACGGGGCCGAACCGATGGCGCCTACTACGTGCGGGTCTTCCTTGACCTGGATGTGCGAAGGGAAGACGTCTTTGCCGAGCGAGTCGACCAGGAAGGAAGATTTGCGGTACAGCGCGCCGCCCGAAGTGGCCTGGACGAAGGCGCCGAGCAGGCCTGCAGCCAATGGCGCTTCGAACAGTACCGGGCAAGTGCGGGTGGTCAGCTTGCGCGCATTCAGGCGGGCCAGCGAGCGCTCGGCAGCATAGCGGCCGACGGCTTCGGCGCTGGCCATTTTCTTTGGATCGCGCACCGAGGTGTACCAGTCGTCGCGCTGCATCTTGGCGCCTTTGCCGGCGATCGGAGTCACCGACAGCGTATGGCGCGAGTATGGGTAGCCGCCGATGAAGCCGCGCGAGTTGGCCGACACGAAGTGCGACTGCTGCACATGCACGCCGGCGCCTTCGCTATTGGTCACGCGCGGGTCGACCGCGAAGGCCGCCGCTTCGGCGCGCTGCGCCAGCGCCACCGCTTCTTCCGTGGAGATGGCCCATGGGTAGAACAGTTTCAGGTCTTGCGGATTCTTTTCCAGCAGCTCTTCTTCCGCCAGGCCGGCACAATCGTCTTCCGCCGTGAAGCGGGCGATATTGTAGGCCGCCTCCACCGTCGCCTTCAGCGAAGCGGAAGAGAAATCGGAAGTGCTGGCATTGCCGCGTTTCTGGCCGATGAACACCGTGACGCCGATGCCCTTGTCGCGGTTTTGTTCGATGGTTTCGATCTTGCTCTTGCGTACCGAGACCGAAAGACCGCTGCCTTCGCTGATTTCGACGGCAGCATCGGTACCGCCCTGCTCGCGCGCGTACTTCAAAACGTCGCTGGCAAGCTGTTTCAACTGGTCCTGGGAATAGGAGAAGGCGGATTCGCTCATGGGGTCTTTTTGGGGGTCTGGGCGTTAAAACAGTTATCATAGCAGCCGTTTACCGTTTTTACAGGTAGGGTGTGACAGCCCCTGCCCCTCTATCATGCCTAATCCAAACCGTGGCTCCTGTGGCTTCCAGTCCAGCGAGTTCGAACAAGAATACGAACGCCCATCCAAAACCGAGATGAAACGCCAGTCCGACGCCCTGCAGGCGCTGGGCCAGGAGCTGGTGGAAGCACCACGCGACCGCGTCAAGCGCGTACCGATGCCGGAAGATGTGCGCGATGCCATCCTGGAATGTCAAAACATCAAGAACCACGAAGGCCGCCGCCGCCAGATGCAGTTCATCGGCAAGAAGATGCGCTCCCTGACTGAAGAGGAAGTGGCTGTCATCAAGCGCACCATCGAAGGCTGGAAAGGCGCCTCCAAGGCCGATACTGCCGCCCTGCACGCACTGGAACGCCGCCGCGACAAGCTGCTGGCCGACGACAAGGCCCTGACCGTGCTGCTGGAAGAAGCGCCGCACCTGGACGTGCAGCACCTGCGCACCCTGATCCGCAACGCGCGCAAGGAGCAGGCCGAAAACAAGCCGCCGAAGGCCTACCGCGAAATCTTCCAGATCCTGAAGGACCTCGACAAAGCCGCCGCCAGCGCGCCGTCGCCAGGCCCGGATGTTGACGTCGACGCCCCGGAAGGCGAAGAAGACGATGAGTGACGAGACCCTGGTCGTTGGCCTGGTTTCCATCTCCGACCGCGCCAGCGGCGGCGTGTACCAGGACCAGGGCATTCCAGCCCTGGAGGACTGGCTGCGCAGCGCCCTGGCCACCCCGGTGCGCTTCGAAACGCGCCTGATTCCCGACGAACGCGCGCAGATCGAGTCCACCCTGGTGGATCTGGTCGACAATGTGCGCTGCCACCTGGTGCTGACCACCGGCGGCACCGGCCCGGCACGCCGCGACGTGACACCGGAGGCCACGCTGGCCATCGCAACCAAGGAAATGCCGGGCTTCGGCGAACAGATGCGCCAGGTCAGCCTGGCCTTCGTGCCGACCGCCATCCTGTCGCGCCAGGTCGCCGTGATCCGCGAAACCGCCGGCCACGCAGCCCTGGTGATCAACCTGCCCGGCCAGCCGAAAGCCATCAAGGAAACCCTGGAAGGCCTCAAGGACGCTGACGGCAAGCAGATTGTCGGCGGCGTCTTCGCAGCCGTCCCTTACTGCATCGACCTGATCGGCGGCCCGTACGCCGAGACCAATGACGCGGTGTGCAAGGCATTCCGCCCCAAATCCGCCATTCGCAAGAAGGACAACGCATGACCCACCTGCTGGACTCCATCGTCATCGACACCGCGCCCAATCCTGACGTTTCCGTCATCTGGATGCACGGCCTGGGCGACAGCGGCGACGGCTGGGCGCCGATCGTCAATGAACTGAACCTGAGCGGCCTGCCGGCCATCCGCTTCATCTTCCCGCATGCGAACACCATGCCGGTGACGATCAACGGCGGCTACGTCATGCGCTCGTGGTACGACATCGTGCATACCGACCTGGGTCGCCAGGAAGATGAGAAAGGCTTGCGCGAATCGCAGATCCTGGTCGACGCGCTGATCGAACGCGAAATCGCGCGCGGCGTTCCGGCCAACCGCATCGTGCTGGGCGGCTTCTCGCAAGGCTGCGCAATGACGCTGCAGGCTGGCCTGCGCTATCCGAAAAAGCTGGCGGGCCTGATGTGCCTCTCCGGCTATGTGCCGCTGGCCGACAAGGTGGCCGCCGAGCGCCACGCCGCCAACCAGGAGACCCCGGTCTTCATGGTGCACGGCCGCATGGACCCGGTCATACCGATCGCCCGCGCCATTGCCTCGCGCGACCTGCTGGTCAAGCTGGGCTACCAGGTCGAATGGCATGACTACCCGATGCAGCACTCTGCCTGCGCCGAAGAATTGGAGCACATCTCGGCCTGGCTGAAGAAAGTGCTCGCCTAATCCTGATTAAGGGGACTCGACCCGAAGCGAAGGCCAGCGCGCGCGGTACGACGCTGCCTTTTGTTCGAACAGGTCGAGGAATGGCGTCAACGGGTTAGAACCCAGCACCCCCTCGTAGAGTATTTCGAGGCCGTTTGGCGCATAGACCGCATCCGGGCGAATGCCAACACAGGTTGCCGGCATCAGGAAGCGGTCAATCCCCTCGCTTGCGCTATGCAGAGCAGGATAGGGATGTCCAAAGTAAGACTCATACCAGGTATGAACCCGGGCCTGGTTTGCCACTTCGATGGGAACGCCGAGGCCGGCAAATAACTCGTCGACCTGCGCCTGCACATCCTGCTCGCCTTTCTCTGTCAGGTCGGCAGGATCGAAGTAGAACAGGTCGTAATCCTTGATGTCCGCCTCGGGCGCGCGTCCCGCCTGAAGATTCCAAACCGTCTGGAACAGGCAGCCAGCCACCAGCCAACTGTCAGGAAGATTCAAGACATCCCAACGCTCAAGAATGGCGCGGTTGTTGCGGTTGGCCAGTACGTCAGCGCGAAAACGATCGTGCATTCAATCGCCAGCAGCGCCGAGGTTGCGGCTTAGCTTGTCGAGCCCCGCCGCCAGCCGCTCGACGTCGCCCGCCGTAATCGCGCAGGCTTCCGCAATCTGCTCGCTCACTTTCAAGCCTTCGGCGCGCAGCTTGCGGCCTTTTTCGGTGAGCGTCAGCACGCGGTTGCGCTCATCGTTCGGATCGCGGTCGCGCACCAGGTAGCCTTCCGCCTCCAGCCGCTTGACCAGGGGCGTGATCGAGCCGGGGTCCTGCTGCAGGCGCTCGGCCAGCCCCTTGATGCCCAAGCCTTCCTGCTCCCACAACACCACCATCACCAGGTACTGCGGATAGGTCAGGTTGAGCGGAGCGAGGATAGGTTTGTACAGCTGCGTCATCTTCAGCGAAGTCGAATACAGCTTGAAGCAGAGGTGCTGGTCCAGCGTAGGGGGCGTGCGATTTTCCATGGCGCGTACTGTAGCACAGCCCCCTCTTGCCATTAACGCTTGACCGCGGCCAGGATCACCTTGGCCACAGCTTCCGGTTGCGACGCCATCGGCACGTGGCTGGTCGGCAGCGTGGTCGTGGTCGCGTTGATCTTGGCAGCGAAAGACTTCTGCAGGCCTGGATCGATCATGCGGTCCTTGGAAGCGACGATGTAGTAGCTAGGCTTGGTCTTCCACGCAGCCACGTCCACCTTGTCGCCAAAGGCGCTGGCCTTGATCGGGCCCTGGGTTGCGGTCATCACGCGATGCTCGGCTGGGGTCAGGTCTTGCGCAAAGTTGACAGCCATCGATTCGGCCGACAGGTAAATAAAGCCGTTATTGTCTGGTTTCAGGGTTGCGATGCCAGGTGGCAGCGGGAAGTCTTTGCCCAGCTCACCAACCACCTCGCCTTCGGACGGAGCAAAGGCCGCCACGTAGACCAGCGATTTCACCTTGTCGCTGGCGCCAGCCTGGGTGATCACGGCGCCGCCCCAGGAGTGGCCCACCAGCACGACCTTGCCGCTTTGCGCATCAATCACGCGCTGGGCAAAAGCCACGTCGTCCGCCAGCGAGGTCAGCGGGTTCTGCACCGAGACCACTTTCACGCCCTGCTTCTGCAGGATTGGGATCACCTTGTTCCAGGCGGAGCCGTCGGCGAAGGCGCCGTGCACCAGCACGACGGTAGTGTCTTCCGCAGCGTGGACAGGCACCAGGGCGGCGCCGGCAACCAGGGAAGCAGCGAACAGGGCGGATTTGATGGACGATTTCATAGCAAAACTCCTTAATGTGTAGTGTATTAATGATTAGCGCGCTTAGCGCATGGATTGAAATATAGCGCACTAATCGTTAGCGTGCAAATTATTTTTACAGCACGGTCGTGCGGAGAATGTAGCTATTTCCTCACGTATTGTCCGGGTCGCACGGGAAAAGTTGCTCAAACAGGAAGGCCCATGTGATGATCACGGATTATCTTTTTCGCCACAGAAAGTCCAATATGGCAACATCAATCAACGGCATCGGTACCACTTTCTACGGCCAGTCGGGTTTCGAACCCGATGGATCGTTCATCACGACCAAATGGGTCATCTTCGCTTACCTGCCGATCGTCCCCACCGCCAGCATGCGTGTAAGGTATGCAGCGCAAGAAGGCGGTTTCTTTTCCTCCGGTACCAGATACGAAGTAATCATGGATTATCCAATCGACATCGGCCAGGTGCTGAGGACCTGGGCCTACGTCATCAGCTTTATTATGCTGATTGCCCTGCTCGACAAAGCGCCAGGCTCAGGATGGAAATTCGGGCTGTTTGGCGCAATGGCGCTACTGCCGCATACCTTGCGCTGGTTCGCGAGGCGCTGGGCGTTCGAAGATTACGTCAAGGCGTCACAACGCGCGAACGTCAGCGCGAGACCGGCATCGAGTGCGAAACCCTCATCCCCCACACTCCTGGAAGACCTGCCACGCGTGTCGACCTGCCCGAAGTGCAAGTACACGCGAAAACCCGACGACTATGCACCCGCCTGGCAGTGCCCGAGCTGCAAGGTCGCTTACAACAAGGTTTCAAATTAACTTATCGAGGGTAATCGGCAAGTCGCGCACGCGCTTGCCGGTAGCGTGGTATACCGCATTCGCCACCGCGGCGGCCACGCCAACAATGCCGATTTCGCCGATGCCGCGCGCACCCAGTTCGTTGAAGTGGGTGTCGTTGCCCGGTAAAGCCACCACGTCGATATCGCCGACATCAGCATTCACCGGCACATGGTAGTCAGCCAGGTTGGCGTTGGTGGCGCGGCCGTAGCGCCAGTCCATCTCGGTCTTTTCCATCAGGGCCATGCCCAGGCCCCACACGATGCCGCCAATGAACTGGCTGCGGGCGGTTTTCGCATTCAGCACTGTGCCCACGTCGTAACAGGCGACGATCCTGGGCACACGCACTGTGCCAAGGTCGGGATCGACGTTGACCTCGACGAATACGGCGCCGAAGGAGTGCATGGAATACTGCTTCTTCTCCTCGCCAGGTTTCGCTTCCGCGTCACCCGTTACGGGCTGGCTGCCATTGCGCGCAATGACTGCCGCCATAGGCTCGCCGCGTTCGGGCGTGGCGCGCAGCCGCAGCCAGCCGCCTGCAGCCTCCACTTCCGCAGCAGTGAAGCCGTGCAGCGGCGAAGCCTGGTCGCCCACCGCAAGCGCCACCAGCTTGTCGCGCGCCGCAGTACAGGCGCGGTGCACGGCCGGGCCGACGCTGGCCGCGGTCATCGAACCGCCCGACACCGGTGCTTCCGGCATCACGCTATCGCCCAGTTCAAAGCGCACTTTTTCAAGCGGCAGGCCAAGTGCATCTGCGGCCACCTGGGTCATGATGGTGTAGGTGCCGGTGCCGATGTCCTGTGAGCCGCAGCGCACCAGCGCCGTGCCGTCGGGCGCTATGCTGGCCCAGGCCTTGGCCGGCATGCGGTTGGCCGGATAGGTTGCCGTGGCCATGCCCCAGCCGACCAGCGTGCGGCCAGCCTTCATCGAGCGTGGCGCCGAGGTGCGCTTGGCCCAGCCGAAGCGCTCCGCTGCCACCTTGTAGCACTCGCGCAGCTGCTTGGCCGAGAAGGGGATGTTCTTTTCCGGATCCTGCTCGGCGTAGTTCTGCAGCCGCAGCGCGACCGGGTCCATGTTCAGCGTATAGGCCAATTCGTCGATGGCGCATTCAAGAGCGAAGCTGCCGGTGGCCTCTCCCGGGGCGCGCATATAGGTCGGCACGCCGACGTTCAGCGTTGCGAGCTGCTGCGTGGTTTGCAGGCTGTCGCTGGCGTACAGGATGCGCGTTGGCGAACTGCATGGCTCCGTAAAGTCATCTTGTACCGAGGTGTGGGAGATCGTGTCATGCACGACCGCCAGCAGGCGCCCATCGGCGCTGGCGCCAACGCGGAACCGCTGTTCCGTCATCGGACGGGCGCCGACCGGTGCAAACATCTGCGGCCGCTCGAGAGCAAGCTTGACGGGACGCCCGACCATGCGCGCAGCCATGGCGGCCAGCACCACGTGCGACCACATATTGCCCTTGCAGCCAAAGCCGCCGCCGACGTAAGGCGATACCACCCGGACCTTTTCCGGCGGGATGCCAAGCGCACGGGCACTGTTCTTCTTCACGCCGGACACATACTGCGTGGCGTCGTACAGCGTGAGATGGTCGCCTTCCCAGGCAGCGATGGTGGCATGCGGCTCCATCGGGTTGTGGTTCTCGATTGGCGTCGTGTACAGGGCGTCGATGCGCTGCACCGCCTGTGCCAGGCTGGCCTGAACATTGCCGCGCTGCGTCTGCATGGGCCGGTCCGGCTGCTCCTTCGGCTTGCGCAGTTTGCGCTTCGCTTGCTGGAAATCCAGCAACGCTGGCTGCGGCGCATAGCGTACTCTGATGGCGCGCGCTGCATCCTGCGCCTGTTCCAGGGTTTCCGCAACGACTATCGCGACCGGCTGGCCGTTGTATCTGATTTCATCATCCTGCAGCAAATTCAGTTTTGGCGGCGGCGGCTTCTGCTCTTCGCCGCCCGGCTTCTCGCGCGGCAGGCGCGGCGCATTCTTGTGCGTCATGACCGCCAGCACGCCGCGCATGCTGCTTGCACGCGCCGAGTCGATCACGCTGATGCTGCCTTTGGCGATGGTGCTGAGTACCAGCACGGCGTGCGCCATGCGCGGCAGGGCATGTTCGGCGGAAAAGGTAGCAGCACCGGTAACCTTGAGGCGGCCGTCGGTGCGTGGAATGGCCTGTCCGATCTGTTTCATGCGCCCTCCCCTGCAATGCGCAGCGCACGCACGATTGCGCGCTGCGCAAGGTCGACCTTGAAGCGGTTTCCTTCCAGCGGTTGCGCACCTTCCAGCAGGCGCTGCGCGGCGGCACGGCATTGCGCTTCATCGAGCTGACGGCCTTTCAGCATGGCCTCTGCCTCAGGGCGACGCCACGGCTTGTGCGCCACGCCGCCAAGAGCGATGCGCGCTTCGCGCACAGTGCCGCCATCCATCTCCAGCGCGGCGGCAACGGATACCAGCGCAAAAGCATAGCTGGCGCGGTCGCGCAGCTTGAGGTAGTGGCTGTGGCGCGCCATGCGCGAGGGCGGCAGGTCGATGGCGATGATCAATTCACCGGGCTGCAATACCGTATCCCACTGCGGCGTATCGCCCGGCAGTCGATGGAAGTCGCCCAACGCAACTTCGCGGCTGCCTTGCGGGCCGCGCAGCAGCACCACCGCATCCAGCGCGGCCAGCGCAACGCTCATGTCAGAGGGATTGACTGCGACACAGGCCGGGCTGGCGCCAAGGATAGCGTGCATGCGCTGGTATCCATCGCGGGCATCGCAGCCGGAACCGGGCTGGCGTTTGTTGCAATGGCTGAAGGCCGTATCCGTAAAATAGGGACAGCGCGTGCGCTGCAGCAGGTTGCCGCCCATGGTCGCCATATTGCGCAGTTGCGCTGAAGCGCCGGACAGCATGGCTTGCGCCAGCAAGGGATAGCGCTCGCGCACAGCGGCATGGCGTGCCGCATCGGCATTGCGCACGCCGGCGCCGATGCGCAAGCCGCCGCCGGGCAGTTCGTCAATGCGGTCCAGTCCCGCGCGGGTAATATCGACCAGCCGCAGTGGATGCTCGACATCGCCCTTCATCAGGTCCAGCAAGTTGGTGCCGCCGCCGATGAAGCGCGCGCCGTCCTGCTGTGCCAGGCGCAAGGCATCATCTGCATCGCGGGCACGCTCATAGTAAATGGATTGCATATCGCGCTCGCTTAACTGCGCCGCAGCGCCACTTCGCGGATGGCGGCGACAATATTGGGATAGGCGCCGCAGCGGCAGATATTGCCGCTCATGCGTTCGCGGATTTCGTCGTCGGTGAAACCGGCGCCGTCGGCACGCATTTCCTCCAGCAGGGCCGTCGCGGAGCAGATCTGCCCGGGCGTGCAATAGCCGCACTGGAAAGCGTCATGCTCGAGGAAGGCTTGCTGCATCGGTGACAAGCTGTCGCCTCGCGCCAGCCCTTCGATAGTGGTGATGCGCTGGCCTTCATGCATGACGGCCAGCGTCAGGCAGGCGTTGATGCGGCGGCCGTCCACCAGCACGGTGCAGGCGCCGCATTGTCCGCGGTCGCAGCCCTTTTTGGTGCCAGCCAGGCCGATATGCTCGCGCAGGGCATCCAGCAAGGTAACGCGCGGTTCCAGCGACAGGCTGTAATCGCGGCCATTGATATTCAGCTTCACTGGCCGCGGTGGCGCAGCTGGAGTTGCTGGTGCGGCTGGCGGCGCGGCGTTACTGGCGGCTGGCATTTGCGTGGCGCCGACAACAGCCAGCGCAGATTGCAGGAAACCTCGGCGGTCAGGCATCGTTCGCTCCCGAAAAAAGCAGCGCTATCGATGGTGCCGCGTCGTGCGCAAGGCTTCCGTTAGCCCGCGCACACAAAAGCTATTCGGCCAGGGGCGCTGCCGTCGAAGGAGGCGCTGCCGAGCGCGCGCCATTCATGACCATGGCCAGCAAGGTGTAGTAGCCATTGATGCCCATCAGGTCCGTCACGCCTTTTTCGCCAAACTGCAGCATGGCTGCTGCCCAGGTAGCGTCGCTGACTTGCCTGGTCGTATGCAGTTCGTGGCAGAAATCGTAAACGGCTTGCTCGTCAGGCTTCAAGCCCTGCGGCGCCAGGCGGGCGGCGATGGCATCGATCACAGTTTGCGGGATGCCTTCCTGCGCCGCAATGGGAGCGTGGATCGCCCACTCCACTTGCTGGTCCCACTGCCGCGACGTCACCAGGATGGCCAGCTCGGTCAGCCGCGTGCCGATCGCGCTGCGGTAGCGCAGGTATTCGCCCAGCCGCTGGGTGCAAGCCATCAGTTCAGGACTGTGCAGCAGGGGCACGAAGGGACCGTACAGCGCACCGCGCGGGCCATCGATGACGGCCTGCGCGGCGGCGCGCTGCTCGGCTGTCATCTCGGAAGGGGGAATGGGTCCAAGTCGTTCACTCATAGCCACAAATGGTCGCACAGGACAGGAGAAAAATCAAAACGCGGCTGCGGCACGCGCGCTAATGTCGTTAGACCACCAATCCTGCGAGGAGCTGCCATGACCCACCTGATCCACCGTGACCTGCGCCGCACGCCGCCCGTCGCCGTCTGCGCTTTCGGCATGCAAGTGCGCGACAGCGAGGGCAAAACCTATCTCGATGCCAGCGGCGGCGCTGCTGTTTCTTCGCTGGGCCACAGTCATCCTGACGTGCTGGCAGCGATGCAGTCGCAGCTCAAGGTGGCGGCCTACGCGCATACCTCGTTCTTTACTACCGAAGTGGCGGAAGAGTTGGGTGAACGGCTGGCGCAGGATGCGCCGGGCGATTTGAACCATGCCTATCTGGTATCAGGCGGGTCGGAGGCCATCGAAGCCGCACTGAAGCTGGCGCGCCAGTATTTCGTCGAGCATGGCGAAACAGAAAGGCGCGTGTTCATCGCGCGGCGCCAGAGCTACCACGGCAATACGCTGGGGGCGCTGGCCCTGGGCGGCAATGAGTATCGGCGGCGCCATTTCGAACCCATGCTGATGGATGTGGCACGCGTATCGCCCTGCTTCGAGTACCGCGAGCGCCGCGCGGGGCAGGATGTGCACGAGTACACGTCCAATTTGCTGCAGGAACTGGAGGCCAAAATCCTCGACCTGGGGCCGCAGCATGTGATCGGTTTCTGTGCCGAGACGGTAGTGGGCGCCACCAGCGGCGCGGTGCCGCCAACGCCGGGCTATTTCAAGGGTGTGCGGGCGCTGTGCGACAAATATGGAATCCTGATGATCGCCGATGAAGTAATGTGCGGCATGGGGCGCACAGGCACGCTGTACGCGATTGAGCAGGAAGGCGTCGTGCCGGATATCGTTGCGCTGGGCAAAGGGCTGGGGGCGGGCTACCAGCCTATCGGTGCCGTGGTTGCGCGCGACCATATCGTGCAGCGGCTTCGCTCGGGCAGCGGTGTGTTCCAGCACGGGCATACTTATGTGGGGCATCCTGTAGCGGCTGCGGCGGCGCTGGCGGTGCAGAAGGTGATCCGGCGCGATTCGCTGCTGGGTGCAGTGACGGTGCGCGGGGCTTCGTTCAAGCGCATGCTGCGGGATGCGTTCGGGATGCATCCGAATGTGGGGGATATCAGGGGGCGCGGGATGCTGCTGGCCTTGGAACTGGTGCAGGATCGCGAGGGAAAACGGCCGTTTGATCCGGACTTGCGGCTGCATGCGGCGGTGAAGGATGCTTGTATGGATTGCGGGTTGATGGTGTACCCGATGGGGGGCACTATCGATGGCAGGCGGGGGGATCATGTGCTGCTGGCGCCTCCGTTTATTGCGACGGAGGTGGATTTGCAGCAGATTGTGGGGAGGTTGAGTGATGGGTTGGAGCGGGCGTTGCTGCGGGTAAGGCCTTAACCCGGTAAACCAGGGTCTGACCCAAGGGTCAGACCCGCCGGCTCGACTGCCGCAGGTACGGTTTAGAATTCCTGGTAGCCGATAACGTCCTGCTGCTGTTCGCCCAGGCCTGCGATGCCGAGGCGCACAAAATCCCCCTTCTTCAGGAATCGCTTGCGCGCGAGACCAACACCTGGCGGCGTGCCGGTGGCGATGATATCGCCCGGCTCCAGCGTCATGAAGCGCGAGATGTATGCCACCAGCTGCGGCACCTTGAAAATCATGGTCTCGGTGCAGCCAGTCTGCATGCGCTTGTCATTCACTTCGAGGTAGAGATCAAGCTTGTCCAGGTCCCACACTTCATCGCGCGTGACCAGCCATGGGCCGACCGGGCCGAAGGTATCGCAACCCTTGCCCTTGTCCCAGGTGCCACCGCTCTCCAGCTGGAACTCGCGTTCCGACACATCGTTCACCACGCAGTAGCCGGCGATATGTTTTTCCGCATCTTCCTCGCTGACATTGCGTGCGCGGCTGCCTATCACGACACCAAGCTCCACTTCCCAATCAGTCTTCTTCGAGCCTTTCGGCAGCATGATCGGATCATCCGGGCCGGACAGGCAGGTGATCGCCTTCATGAAAATAATCGGTTCGCTCGGAATCGGCAGGCCCGCTTCCTTCGCGTGGTCCGCGTAGTTCAGGCCTACGCCGATGAACTTGCCCACTTTGGCAACCGGTACGCCGAAGCGCGGATTGCCGCGCACTACCGGCAGCGTTTCGGGATCGATCTTGGCCAGCTTGCGCAGCACCTTGTCGGACAGGTTGGCGCCAGCGAAGTCGCTGATCTCACCGGACAAGTCGCGCAGTTTGCCGAATTCATCGATCAGGCCAGGTTTTTCTTTGCCTATACGGCCGTAACGAACCAGTTTCATAACATCTTCCTTCTTGTTGAAGGCGACATTTTACCGGAAGCGTCGGAGCAGGTAGCGGCACAGGCCCGGCAACTGGATCAGCACCAGCAAAGCGAAGGCCCATTGGTAAGCGACGACAGGATAATGCCCAAGCGGAGATGGCTGCCACAAACCGATCAGTTGTCCGAAACCGGCCTGCACGACGAAGGCGCCAACGAAGATCAGAAGGTTGAGGCAAGTCGAAGCGCGCCCCGTCAATGCTGGCGGCATGGCCTGCGCCACGATGGAATACTCCATGCCGGTGACGCAGCCGACCAGCATGAACAGCACTGGCAGCACCTGCTGCACCGGGCGCCAGCCGGTTGCGAAAGCGCATTGCAGCAGCAAGAACAGCAGCACGCCCGCAGCCGCCACATCCAATGTGCGCCAGCCCCGCTTCGCTGCCCATTCCGTCAACATGCCGACCGCGATTGAGCCGAAAATCACTGCAGCCATGCCGAGGTAGAGCAGCCAGGCAATCGCCTGCTCGCCGTAGCGAGGCACGTCGGCCAGCCAGCGCGCGATCCACAGCCCCTGCACGCCGAAGAAGACAGTATGCGGCAGCAGCACCAGCATCACTGTTTCGCGGAACACCGGGTGCGTGAACGTTTCCTTCAGCGCGCTGCAGGTGAATGGGCGTGGCGGCGTGGCGGGCGGCGTCGGCGCGAGGAACAGGATCATCAGCGCGACGACAATGCATGCACCGGCCAGCCCGATCATCAGCCATTGCCAGCTCATATAGTGCAAAGCCAGGCGCACTGGCAAGGTGGCGGTTGCGGCACCCAGTCCGCCAGCCGCGATCAGGTAGCCTTGCACGGAAGGCACCTTGTGCGCGGGCAGCCATGTGGTCAGGGCCTTGATGGCGGACATGAAGCAGGCGCCAAGTCCAAACCCCATCAGCGCGCGGGCGATCGCCAGGCCGGCGAAATCCCTTCCTCCCGCGAAGGCCAGCGTGCCGACAGAGGCGACCAGCAGCAGCACGAACTGCACGCGGCGCGGTCCATAGCGGTCCAGCGCAATGCCGATCGGAAGCTGGGCGGCGGCAAAGGCGAGGAAGTAGGTGCTGGTCAGCATGCCTAGTTGCGCGGGCGTCAGGTTGGCCTGCGCCACGAGCTGTGGCGCCAACATGGCGTTCACGCTGCGCAGCAGCCAGGAGGCATAGTGCCCAAGCGCGAAGGGAATAAAGACCTGGAACAGCGTGGCAGGACCGGACAGCGTACCTGGCATCCGTTCCTGCCCTCGCCACCAGCGGCCCGGTGCAGCGAGCAAACCCGCGCGCCAGCCGCCGCGTATGGGCACCGCGGCACCTTCACCCACCGCGGCCGCCGGCGCGCGGCGGGAAGGGAGCGGCGGGGGATCCGAAGCGGCGGTGGGCGCGCGCATCGCATCACCCTAGGCCACCAGCGGAATCACACGGCGTGACAGGACCGGCACCGTCGCCACGCCCGGAACATGCCCCGTGCCCTGCTCGCCTTCTTCGAAGAAAAATTTGTCGCGCCCGAACGCGGGACGGAGCTGGTCGAACCAGGTCGCAGTAGGGTCGTATTTGGCGTAGAACGGCTTGCGCACCCAGTCCGCATTGCGCGCCTGCAGGAACTGCAGCGCAAACACCTTCTCGCCGCCAATCTGCGCCACGCCATCGATCACCACCTTGCCCGGGAAGGCGCTCATGGAGGGCCCACGCACGGTGCGCGCCAGGCCGGACACCATCTGGTACGCCTGCTGGAACACTTCATGTGCGCGCGCCAGCGGCAACTGGAAGTATTCCCGCGGGCCGGTATCGCGTTCCACGAACATGTAATACGGGATTGCGCCCAGCCGCACCCCGGTGCGCCACAACTCCGCCCAACTGGCCGGGTCTTCGTTGATATGCCGGATCAGGGGCCCCTGCATGCGCAAGGTGGCGCCAGTGCCGACTATCCTTTTGACCGCCTGCTGCGCGACCTCCTGCCTCAACTCCACCGCATGGTTGTAGTGCCCCATGATCGCCATGTTCTTGCCGGAAGCGACCACGCGTTCGAACAGGCGCAGCAAGTCGTCGGCATCACGGTCGCTGACGTAGCGCTGCGGCCAGTACGACACCGACTTGGTGCCGACCCGGATGTTCTGGATATGTTCCAGGCCCGGGCCGAGCAGCGGAGTGATGATCTCCTCCATCGAACGCGTGTTCATGATCATCGGATCGCCACCGGTGATCAGCACGTCCGTCACGTCCTTGTGTGTTTTCAGGTACTCCACCAGCTCGGTGGTTTCGCGCGCATCGAACTTCATATCGTCCATGCCGACGAATTGCGGCCAGCGGAAGCAGAAGGTGCAGTAAGCGTGGCAGGTCTGGCCGGCGCTGGGGAAGAACAGCACCGTCTCCTTGTACTTGTGCTGCAGGCCGCGCAGGGGTGCATCGTTCACGCGCGGCACGTTGTGCGTCATCTGCCCTGCCGGATGGGGATTCATGCGCAGGCGGATTTGCCGCACCAGCTGTTGCGCGGCCGCGTCATCCTGCTTCACCAGCACCAGGTCGCGCAGTTGCCAGTACTCGTGCGCCGGCAGCATGTCGCGATGCGGGAACACCAGGCGGTAGATCGGATCGTCGGGGATGTTGTCCCAGTCGATCAACTGGTCCAGCACATACTGGTTGGTGCGGAATGGCAGCACATGCGAGATGACCTGCACCGCTTCCTGCTGCTCGGGCGTCAGCAGTTCCCACTGGGGCGCCTGGCGGATGGTTTGGCGGGTGTATGGCTTGAACTTTGGCAGGGCATCGGCGGTCATGGCGTACTCCTGAGTGGGTGGGCTAGGACTTCATGATGGTCCGATTAAGAAACGGCCTATTGCCGTAGCTCAATACCTAGCCGGAAAAGTCCTACGTGCTTGCGTTTGCGCAATTCCCGACTAGGTGTGCAGACGTACAGTTGGGCTTCCATCCCACCCAAGGAGCCCGGCATGAAACGCATCCTGACCGCATCACTGCTCTTGCTCGCCATGGCGGCGGCCCACGCCAGCGAACCTACAGAGAAAGACGCCATCGCCATGGTGGAAAAAGGCGCAGCCTTCATCAAGCAGCATGGCAAGGACAAGTTGATCGAGAAGATCTCCGCCAAGGATCCTGAATTCATCCAGGGCGCGCTGTACGTCGATATCCGCGACCTGCAATCAGGGATCGTGCTGGCACACCCGGTCAACCCCACCATCGTCGGCAAGGACCTGACCGATGTGCCGGATGCCAGCGGCAAGAAATACCGGCGCGAGATCATCGAACTGGCCGCCAGGAAGGGCAAGGGCTGGGTCGACTACATGTACAAGAACCCCACCACCGGCAGGATCGAGCCGAAGACGACCTATATCCAGCGCGTTGGCGATGCCGTGCTGGAAGCGGGCATCTATAAAAAGTAGGAGGCCGCCATGCTGAACCGACTGCGGATTGGACCCAAGCTGTTGTTGGCGCCTGGCGTAGTACTGGCGCTGCTGCTGGCGACAGCGGCATGCGCCTGGTTTGGCATGGTGCGGCAGAACGCATCGATGGAAAACCTGGTGCAGTTGCGCGCGGCACGGCTGCAGGCAGTGGCTGATGTAGCGGGCGAAGCACGCATGGCGCACGCCAACATCTACCAGCTCCTGGCCTGGATCAATGGCAGCTTTGCGCAGGCACGGCTCGATGCATTGACGGCGCAGCTGCGCAACCGGCATGGTGCGGTCGGCATGCGGCTGGAGCAGCTTTCGCGCAAAGCCGTGACCGACGAGCGCGGATTGCTGGCGGGGTCGCAGGAGGCGCTGGCCAGTTATCGCAAGGCGGTGCAGGAAACCATCGAGCTGGCGCAAGTGGACCAGTCGATTGCCACCAACGCGATGGCAAAGGCGGAGCGCCAGTTCGCAGCATTGGACCAGCAGTTGTCGCAACTGGCGGCGCTGGAGAAGGCTTTGAGCGAGGCGGCTTATGCGGCGGCGCGGCAGGAGTTCCGTTTGCTCGGCATGGCGATGGCAGGCTTGATGCTGCTGTCGGTGGCCTTATCGCTGGCGGTGTCGATGCTGGTGCGGCGCGCCCTGCTGCGCGATATCCATTTCATTGGCGACGGCGTGCGCTGCCTGGCATCGGGGCACCTGGCGCCGCGGCCGCCGGCGCGGGGATGCGATGAGATTGCCGATACGGCGCGCGCCTTGGATGGCAGCGTGGCGCAGTTGAACGGCACCATCCGCTCGATTCGCAGTGCCGTGCAGCAGATTGATACTGCCTCGCGCGAGATCGCGACGGGGAATATGGACCTGTCAGCGCGCACGGAGTTGCAGGCAAGCTCGCTGGAGGAAACAGCCAGCGCTGTCGACAGCCTGGCGGCGGCAGTGCGCAGCAACGCGGAACATGCGCGGGAGGCTTGCCAGGTGGCGGCTAATGCCAATGAACTGGCGGCGCGCGGCGGGGCAGCGGTGTCGGATGCGGTGCAGACCATGGAGGCGATTCGCGCTTCGTCGCGCAAGATTGTCGAGATCATCGGGGTGATTGACGGGATTGCGTTCCAGACCAATATCCTGGCCCTGAATGCTGCGGTGGAAGCGGCGCGCGCCGGTGAGCAGGGGCGCGGGTTTGCGGTTGTCGCCGCTGAAGTGCGGACGCTGGCGCAACGCAGCGGGACTGCGGCGCATGAGATCAAGGCACTGATCAATGCGTCGGTGGCGACCATTGACCGCGGCGCGGAGTCGGTTGGCGTGGCGGGCGGCAGCATGGGGGACATCGTCGCCTCGGTGCGCCAAGTTGGCAGCATTATCCAGCGCATCAGCGATGCCAGTGCGGAGCAGGCACGCGGGATTACGGAAGTCAACCAGGCGGTGGGGCAGATTGATGATGTCACGCAGCAGAATGCGGCGCTGGTTGAACAGGCCGCGGCAGCGGCGGCCAGCCTGCAGGAGCAGGCGGCCGGCCTGGCACAGGCGGTCTCGGTGTTTGAACTGGACGATGAGAGGACGTCCGATGCGCGTGGTGCAGGCAACGACAGGAACAGCGGCAAGAGCGGAAACCGCTGGCCGGAAGGCGACGAAGAATGCGCGGATGGCGCGGACGGCACTGATGTGGCGTGCGGTGGCGAGCGGCGGGCGGCGCACAGTCCGATGCGTGCGCGGCAGGGCTTAGCGGAATGGGCGGCTGACAAACGGCGAACCGGCCAGGCCGAAGCGCCAGGGAACGTCCACCGCCTTTGAAATCCCGATGCGCGGCCCGACCACAACCTGCACCCGCCCCTTGCGTGGCCGCAGTTCGAACGGCGCCGCGCCAAGCGGCATGGCATTCAGTTCGCGCGTCACGCCCATCGCCTGCGCCAGCCGCCCCGGCCCGGAGCACAGCAGCCGTACGTCTTCCATGCCGCGCCGCGCCTGCATCTGCCCGATCCCTTCCAGCGGCTCGATAGCCCGGATCAGCACCCCGGCCCCGTGCCCCTCCTCCCGGCACACAAAATTCATGCACCAGTGGATGCCATGAGACAGGTAGATATAGGCATGCGCCGGCGGCCCGAACATGGCGAAATTGCGCGCAGTCTTGCCGACAAAGGCATGTGAAGCCGGATCTTCCCGGTCATAGGCCTCTACCTCGACAATGCGGCCGCCAACGCCATTGACGAGCACCGTCACGCCGATCAGTCGGCGCGCCACTTGCTGTGCAGGTGCACTGAAATCGATCCCGGCCAAAATGTGAGAAGACATGCTACAGATTGTAGCAATCCTGCCATTTATGCATGAAAAAAAACTCATTCGTGCCCCGGGTTGCAGGCAAAAAACAGGCGATAATGGCGGTGCCCGCCAGCAGAACAACTCTCGAAGCAAAATGACAACAGCAGCAGCCCGGCTCCCGGCCCAAAACACGACCGCAGAAGACGCGCTGTTGCGCTCCATCCGCATCCCGCCGCGTCCCAGCCTGCTGGTCGACCTGCAGCGCGAACTGGCGCAGGACGACCCGTCGCCGCGCGCCATCGCGCGCATCATCGGCAACGACGTCGGCATGTCGGGCGCCCTGTTGAAGCTGGCCAACTCGCCGTTCTATGGCGCAGCACGCAAGGCCAAATCGGTCGAGCAAGCCATCAACTTCCTCGGCATCAACCAGTGCGCCGCCATGCTGACCGGCATCCTGGCGCGCGAAGCGGTCGGCGCCAACAACCCGGCCCTGAACCAGTTCTGGGAAGTATCGTCCTGCCGCGCCCAGGCCCTGGTCTTCATTTCGCGCAAGCTGCGCCTGGCGCCGCCCGATATCGCCCACACCTTCGGCCTGTTCTGCGACATCGGCATCCCGATCCTGATGGCGCGCTTCGACGATTACGGCCAGACGCTGGACATCTGCAACGGCGCCGCCAGCCGCAAGTTCACCGACATCGAAGATGCGCGCCACACGACCAACCACGCCGCCATCGGCTGCCTGCTGGCGCGCAACTGGGGCCTGTCGCCCGACGTGTCCTGGGCCATCCTGCACCACCACGATTACGAAGTACTGTGCGATGACGCCACCGACGACGCGATCCGCTCCCTGGTCGCCGGCGCCGTGCTGGCCGAACGCGCCATCCAGCGCTACCACGGCAACAGCGCTTCGCTGGAATGGGAAAAGGGCGGCGAGGCAGCCTGCCGCCACCTCGGCATGAACGAGGACGAAACCGCCGACCTGCTGGACGAACTGCACGAAACCTTCCACATTGAACACTGAGCCGCATGCAAAAGACGAAGAACAAGCGCCCAGCACCACGCAAGCCAAACCATCCTCCCGCCGACAAAGATGAAACCCTGAGCCAGGAACTGTTCAGCCTCGCGCTGGCACAGGAAGAAGACCTGCGCCATGCCGTGCGGCGCTACCTGCGCCATGGCAAAGACGCCGTCCTCTACGGCGCGCTCGAGCTGGCGCGCGGCGAAGACGCCGACGCCTACCGCACGCTGAAGGACGCCATCGAAGAAGATGCCGGCACCGTGCTGCTGCGCAAAGGCGACGGTCCGGAAATGGAAATCAACGCCTTCGCCATTCCCGTCTTCGTGCACAGCCAGGGGGGCCTGCGCGAAGCGGAAGGCTTCCAGGACGAAGAGGCTTATGCGGCCCTGCTGGACAGCTTTACCAGCGCTGGCCTGGAAGGCCCGAAAGCCAAGGTGGTGCTGGTTCAGCACGCCTATGACCTGGCCGAAATGGAAGCCATCAGCGCCAGCCAGCTGAACGCCATGGTGCATGAAGCGGCAGCGGCCATGATGGACAAGAAAGTCGCCGAAGCCCCTGCCCTGCTGCGCAGCATCGCCGGCTGGCAGCCTGCCGCTTTCGGCGCCGGGGATGAAGCTGTCGAGTTGCGCTTCCTGCTCGGCTTCGCCCTGAAGCGTGCCGACGACCCGTTCTACGCCATGCCGGCCGCCGGCAAAAAGCAGGATGCCTGGTTCGAAGCGCGCATGCAGCGCTACCAGGACTGGACCGTTTCCGCCGCGCCGCTGGTGCAGCGCTGCCTGGCCGGCGCCGGCCGCGCCGCCGGGCTGCGCCTGAACTTCCTGTACCAGGACCTGTTCCATGGCGCCCTGCAGCAAGGCAAAGCCGAATACTGGATGCTGGCCATGATGGCCGAATTCGGCGCCGCACTGGACGGCCATGGCCCAGCCCGCGCCGTCATCACGCTGGTGGAAACCAATGAAGATGCAGCCCTCGGCGTGCAACTGATCGGGGCAGCCGGAGAACTGGCGCATGCCGACCGCCGCCTCGACGTCGGCGACGACGTGGAAGCGGAAATCGACGACCTGCGCGATGCCCTGGCAACCCTGGGAATCGACGACATTACCGTCGAATTGACAGCCCCCTGAGACGCGCACATACTTGTTTCATAGAGGTGAGGAGACGCCGCAATGAAACTACTGTCAACATTGATTTTCGCTGCATTGCTGGCTGGCTGCGCAAGCGGTCCGCCGGCAGTGACGGCGCCTGAACGCGCCCTGTTTTCCGACGCTGCTTTCACCAAACCGGCAGGCATGATCACGCCGGAACAGGTCTTCGAGCTGACGCCGGAAATGAAGGCGTATGCAGCCAGGATCCGCATAGCGGCCGGCAACAGCGGCTCAAAGCACCAGGCGCTGTATGAAGCGCTGTACCATCGCGACCGGCTTCGCCTCGAATACGACTCCGAAACCACGCGCACCGCAGCGCAGGCTTTTGAAGCCCGCGCAGGAAACTGCATGTCGCTGGTCATCATGACCGCCGCCTTTGCGCGGGAGCTGGGACTGGACGTGCAGTTCCAGCGCATCACCAGCGAAGACACCTGGAGCCGTGCCGGTTCGCTGTACTTCAGCAGCGGCCACGTCAACCTGGTGTTGAGCAAGCCCAAATACGATACTGCGCGCACCTACGACACCGCCCAATCGGTGACCATCGACTTCCTGCCGCCGCCGGATGCCGAGTTGATGCCAACTGAAATCATTTCGGAACGCACCGTCGTCGCCATGTTCATGAACAACCGCTCGGCGGAGGCGCTGGTGCAGGGCAAGCTCGATGAAGCCTACTGGTGGGCGCGTGCCGCCATTGAATACGAGCCCAGTTTCCTGATGGGGTATAACACCCTGTCCACCGTCTACCAGCGCCATGGCGACATGCTCCTGGCAGAACAAACGCTGCGCTTCGCCCAACAGCACGACCCGCTCAACACGGTCATCCTGTTCAACCTGTCCGAAGTGACCAATGCACTGGGCAAGACCGAAGAGTCGGCCAAATACAAGGCCGAGCTGGCGCGCCTGGAGCCCTACCCGCCGTTCTACTTCTTCCACATCGGCCAGAAGGCTATGGCGGAAGGGAACTACCAGAAGGCACGCGCGATGTTCGTGCGCGAAGTGCAACGCGCTCCTTACTACCATGAGTTCCACTTCTGGCTGGCCAAAGCCGCATTCGAGCTGGGCAACCTGAAAGAAGCCGACAAGCATATGTCGCTGGCCATTTTGAATAGCACCACACGTGGCGACAGCGCCATCTACGCCGGAAAACTGGCCAGCCTGCGCCTTTACGAAGCGCGGGCCCGCCTTCGACCGGGAGAAATCTAAGTAACTTTTAACAGGACCCATGCTTTCCAAACTGAGCCCCCTCACCCTTTCCCTTGCACTGGCCTTTGCAGGCGCCGCCCATGCGGCGCCTGATGACAAACCGGACCTGCGTTCCTCCTACACCAAGTACGAATTCCGCATCCCGATGCGCGACGGCGTGCGCCTGTTCACGGCGGTCTACGTGCCGAAGGATGCGAGCAAGGCCTACCCCTTCCTGATCGAACGCACGCCTTACAGCGCGGGCGTGAACGTCGACGGCCAGCTCCAGTACGGACCGGACTTCTTCCCGCGCCGCCTGGGCCCTTCGGCCGACTTCAGCGACGCCGGCTACATCTTCGTCAAGCAGGACGTGCGCGGGCGCTATATGTCCGAAGGCAAATGGCAGGAAATGACACCGCATGCCAAGACCGCACTGGAAGCGGGCGAAGGCAACGAGAGCCGCGACATGCACGACACCGTCGACTGGCTGCTCAAGCATGTGGCCAACAATAACGGCAAGGTCGGCATCTACGGCATCAGCTATCCCGGCTTCTACACCTCGGCCAGCATCATCGATTCGCACCCGGCGATCAAGGCGGCCTCGCCGCAGGCACCCGTTACGGACCTGTTCATGGGCGACGATTCCTACCATGGCGGCGCCTTCATGCTGGCAGCGAACTTCGATTTCTACGCCGCCTTCACGGAAGAAAAGAACCCATCCCCCTTGCCCAAGACCTGGGGCGAATTCGATTACGGCACCACCAGCGGCTACGACTATTTCCTGCAGCGCCTGACGCTGTCGAACATCCTGGCAGGCATGCAGCCCAAGCAGCTCGCCTACCTGAAGCCGACCATTGACCACGACACGTACGACGAATTCTGGAAATCGCGCAACCTGGCGCCGCACATGAAGAACGTCAAAGCCGCGGTGATGACCGTCGGCGGCTGGTTCGATGCGGAAGATCCGGCCGGCCCGTTCTCGATCTACCGCGCAGTCGGCAAGAACAATCCCGGCATCTATAACGGCCTGGTGATCGGCCCGTGGTCGCACGGCGGCTGGGCCGGCGGCGAGGGCAAGCGCCTGGGCCATGTGAAGTTCGACAGCAAGACCAGCGAGCATTTCAACAAGAAGCTGCTGTTCCCCTTCTTCGAGGAGCAGTTGAAAGGCGTCAAACCGGCGCAGCCGATTGCCGCCGTCAACACCTTCGAGACCGGCACCAACGTCTGGCGCCAGTACACAGCCTGGCCGCCGGTGCAGGCCAAAGCGAAGATGTTGTACCTGGGCCCGAACGGCACCCTGAGCTGGACCCAGCCTGCAGCCGGCGCTTCCTTCGACGAATACGTCAGCGACCCGCGCAAGCCGGTGCCTTACATCGGCTACCCGGCAACCGGCGTGCCGCGCGAGTACATGGTGTCGGACCAGCGCTTCGCTTCGACCCGCCCGGACGTGCTGGTGTACCAGAGCGACGTGCTGGAAGAAGACGTGACCATCGCCGGTCCGGTGACGCCCAAGCTGTTCGTCTCCACCACCGGCACCGACAGCGACTTCGTGGTCAAGCTGATCGACGTCTACCCGAACGACTACCCGCAGGACAAGGAAGAAGAGAAGCACAAGGATGTGGCGCCGCCTTCAGTGAAGATGGGCGGCTACCAGCAGCTGGTGCGCGGCAATCCGCTGCGCGGGAAGTTCCGCAACAGCTTTGAAAAGCCCGAGCCTTTCGTGCCGGGCAAGGTGGAACCGCTCAGCTACCAGCTGGGCGACGTGCAGCACACCTTCCGCCGCGGCCACCGCATCATGGTGCATGTGCAGAGCAGCTGGTTCCCGCTGGTGGACCTGAACCCGCAGACCTTCACCAACATCCCGAATGCGAAGCCGGAAGACTTCGTGAAGGCCACCCAGCGCGTCTACCATGCGCCGGGCACGGCGTCCGGCTTGCAGCTGATGGTGATGCCTTAAACGGCGGCTAGCAGTTCTCGTACTTCCAGTTGCGCTTCTTGCCTTCGGCAATCCATTCAACCGCCTGGGCCATGCGCTTGTCGCGCGTGGCCTCGGTCTTGGCTTCGGTCAGCCACTCGCAGTATTCGCGCTTGGCGCTGGTCGAGAAACTGTTGAACACTTCATACGCGGCCGGGTTGGCTTCCAGCGCCGCGATGAAGTAATCCGGCACGACCAGTTCGCGCGGCGCTGCTTTCGGCCGCGCGACCTTGGTGCCTTCTTCGTTGAGCTTCATCGCCTTCTTGATGTAAGCCGTCAGCTCTTTCTTGGATGGTAAGTCCTTGATCGAGGTAATGCGGCCGAACTGGCCCATCGCTTCCTTGCCCTTGTCGTCTTCGGCCGCGATCAGCAATTCCGCCTTCCAGAAATTCAGGGCGCAATGCTGCTTGAAGGCTGCGAAGCTGCAAATAATCCCGTGGTAGTCGAAATTCGGCATGCTCCACTTGATGGTTTCCGTCACCTCCGGGCAGGCCGCGTGAATCACCTGGCGCAGGTGGTTCAGGATGGGCTGGGCAAATTCGGCCGACTTGGCGATGTACTCGTCGACGCGCGGATCAATGGTGGGCATGGTCATCCTTGTAAGTGTGTTGCCGCAATCTGACATTGGTGCGTTGCTTAACGCAGTTTGCTCAGCATTAGGAGCATACTAAGGTACATGAACCATTCACGCAAAGTGGCCGCCGCCGCTGGCGCCGTGGGTTTCGTTTGGGCCGGATTGACCGCCCTTCTCATGGCAGGCCAGCGCAAGCTGCTGTTCAATCCCACCGTCAAGCGCGAGGTGCAAAGCCCGCGCAGCAGCGGCCATCGCACCCGTGCGATCGTGTTGCGCGGGGACGACGGCACGCGCCTTGCGGGCTGGCTGATGACGCCGCGCGAACCGGGCGTGCGACCTGCTGTGGTGTATTTCGGCGGGCGCTCGGAAGAAGTTTCCTGGCTGGTGCGCGACGCCGGCAACCTGTTCCCCGGCATGACGGTGCTGACCCTGAACTACCGCGGCTATGGCGATTCGCATGGCGAGCCGGGAGAAGAAATGCTGGTGGCCGACGCCTGCATGCAGGTCGACTGGCTGTGCAAACACCACAAGGTCGACCCGACCCGCATTGCCGTGGTGGGGCGCAGCCTCGGTTCCGGCGTGGCGGTGCAGGTGGCGATGCAGCGCCGGGTGCAGGCCACGGTGCTGATCACGCCTTACGATTCGATCCTGGCGCTGGCGCAGCGCAAATTCCCTGCCCTGCCGGTGTCGATGCTGCTGCAGCACCGCTTCGAGTCGGTCAAGCATGCGACGCAACTGGCGGCGCCGACTTATGTGCTGCGCGCAGCCAGCGACGATATCGTCCCGCATTCGCACACCAATGAGCTGGTCAGCAAACTGGCCTGCCTGCACCACGACGAAATCATTCCGGATTCGGACCACCTGAATATCCCCTACCTGCCGGCCACACAGCAGAAGATCGCCACCTTCCTGCAGGCGCAGTTCATGCCTGCGGCTTGAACACCGAGCGGAAGGCGCGCATTGCTGCCGGATGGCCGATGGTCATATGGGTTTCCTCCAGCATCGGCGCCATTTGCCAGCGCAGCCCATCGACCTGTACGCTGCCCAGCGCATTTTCCAGCTGCTTTGCCAGTTCCGGCTGGCCTTTCTCGCCGCTGGTGGCGATGAACAGGGTCTTGTCCAGGCGCTTGCGGCTGCGCAGCGCGTCGCCTGCGGTCTTCAGCAAATGGCGGTTGTTCCACCATAGCGTTGGATCGATGGCGATAAAGGTGTCGAACATCTCCGGCGCCTGCAGGAAGGTTTCCAGCACGAACATGCCGGCCAGCGATTCGCCGATCAGCGCGGTTTCGCCGGTGGTGCTGTAGCGCGCCTTCACCTGCGGCATCATCTCTTCGCGGATGAAGCGGCGGAACGCAGCCGAGCCTCCGACCACGGGGGCGATCTTCTTGTCTTCCGGGTTTTCCGTCGGGGCGGTCATGTCGCGGCGGCGCTGGGTGTTCTCGATCCCTACCAGCATGAAGGATCGCGTTACCAGGCTGGCTACCGAGACTTGCAGCAGCCCTGCCGTGTGGACGAAATCTTCCGCCACACCGCCGTCAAGCATGAACAGTACCGGCAGCGGCGCATCCGGCTTCACGTTCCAGGCACGCGCCGAATAGACGTTGATGCGGCGCGTTTCGCCAAGGATCTTCGACTCCATCGTGAAGGTTTCCCCGATCGCCAGCGGCGCCGCCGGTGTCGTGCCTGCCACCGCACTCGTTTCACCAGCCCGCGCCACGGCTGCCGCCAGTGCGCCTGCAGCCAATCCTAACACCTGCCTCCTGCTTGCCATGCTTTCTCCTGTCCGAACACTGAAAACCCGGCCGATGCAGTGCGAGTGCCGCTCCGGCTTCCGGTATAATCCTGCCCCATGAACGATACTACACGCCCAGAACTCCCGGACCACCTGTCGATCGATCCACGCAGCCCGCACCACGTCGCTGCCGTGTTCGAGCACGACATTGGCATTAAATTCAACGACAAAGAGCGCTTTGACGTTGAGGAATACTGCATCAGCGAAGGCTGGATCAAAGTCCAGCACGCGACGGCCAAAGACCGCCGCGGCCAGCCGATGCTGATCAAGCTGAAAGGCAAGGTAGACGCCTTCTACCGTTGATATTCCTCCCAAGGCCGGCTTTCGCTGGCCTTTTTCATGGCCAGCAGGCCATGTCCTACTGCCGCGCCGGCCCGTAAAGCGGCGGCGATAAACACTACTTCCGCAATCTCCTGCCTTGTGGCTCCTGCCTCGATAGCATTTTTTGTGTGCGCATCGATGCAATAAGCGCACTGGGTGGTCAGCGCCACGCCGATCGATACCAGTTCACGGTATTTGGCGGGAATGCCCCCGTCTTCGCGCTCTGCCACCGCCTTCAGGTCCAGGAAGGCTTTCGCCTCCTGCGGCGCAAACTGAATCAGGTCTTTAGCGTACTTCAGGTCATCCATGATGGCTCCTTGGCTGGTTGAAATTACCAGCTAAGAGGCAGCAGGAAGTCAAAAGGATTCGCGGCTACGCAATTCTATTTGCCGTACAGCTTGCGCGACGCCATCCTCCAGCCGCATCGCTTCGCCCACGCGGCGCGCCCGGTCGCCCATCGCAGGAGTGCTGCGCAGCCGGCGAATCTGCTCCGCAAGGCTGGCCGCCGTCACATTGCGGCGCTTGGCAGGCTTGCCTGCGACGCCGATCCGTTGCAGCTCGCGCCCCCAGTGCTCCTGCTCACTGAGGTTGGCGACTACGATCGATGGCTTGCCAGCCAGCGTCGCCGACTGGGTCGTCCCGGCGCCGCCATGGTGAACAATCGCCAGGCAATGCGGAAAGATCTGGTGGTGCGGCGCTGCCGCGACATACAGGACCTGATCGTCAGAGTTGAAGCCGCAAGCTTGCCAGTCGCTGCACTGGATGATCGCGCGGCAGTTCGCCTGGCGTGCGGCATCGGTCAGCAGGCGCAGCGCCGCTGCCTGCCCCTTGAGGTCCTTGGGCATCCAGCTGCCGAAGGTCATGTAGACCGGCGCCTCGCCGGCCGCCAGGAAGCTGCCTAACGCCGGCGGCAATTGGCCTTCCAGTTCGCAGTTCGGCCGGTCCAGGAAGCCGCAGACCTGGATGGTCTCCGGCCAATCCGGCTGCCGTGGACAGAGTTGCGGGCTGACCGCCACCAGCGCAAGATAGGGCGAAACCCACACGTCCGACACGATATCGCGCATTGGCGCCATGCCCAGCTGCTTGCGCAGCCGGTCCGGGTAGTGCCGCAGCGTACGATTCAGCAGGGTACGGGTCAGCCACCATACCAGGCGGTTGCCGCGCCGCCCCACCATCGACAAGCCGAGCGGGTTGACGTAATCGCTCGGCACGCCGGCATGCGACAGCAATACGCTAACGTAAGGCAGGCCGGCATGTTCGGCAGCGATCTGCAAGGGATGCATGAAGTAATGCCCAACCAGCAAATCCGATTCGGCGCACAGGCGCTGGGCCGCTTCAAACACGGCGTCTTCGGCCGGGGCAAACGCTATGCGCAGGATTGCCGACATCTGCTTCATGGGATCGCGGATGCTGTATGCGGCTTGGCCAAAGGCCTCCGCCTGCTCGGGAGTGAAGGTGTGCGGCGTCAGGACGGTGATCTTCGCCCCCGCCGCAGAGCGCACCTTGTCGTAGGTTCCAGCTTCCAGGCTGGTGATCACCAGGTGGACTTCATGGCCGGCTGATTGCAGGCCATCGGCAAGGGCAAGGAAGGGCCGGATGTCGCCGTGGCTGCCCCAGGTCAGCATTCCAATCTTCATGCGGCCGGCACTTCATCGATGTCGCGGTACACGAGCAGGCCGCGCTCGCGCGCCGCCGCCACCATGGCATCGGCACCTGCCGAAGGGCCTCCCACGCGCAGCACGGCGTCGCAATGACCGAGCAAGCGCTCGCAGTGCGGGTGGAAGATCTCGTCATAGACGGCATCGCCCACCGACTTCGAACCGGCGGCGTGCACTACGGGCAGCGCCAGCCACTCGCCCAATACCGGCGTGTGGCCTTTGCGGTACAGCGGCAACACAAACGCCTCCATGGCGGCGACATTGGCAGCCATCCGTGCCGGGTCGTCGCCGGTGCCGGAGCGGTAAGGGCCGGCCACCAGGATCATCATGCTGCGCGGCGGCAGCAAGTGCAGGTGCAGGTACTGCAGCAGCATGACGGTCTTGGCGTCCATGATCTCGCCATTAGCCGTCATCGCCAGCGCCTTGTCCGCATCCAGTTCGAGAACCTCAATATCTTCGCCCTCTTGTTCCAGACCGCCGCCGCTGCCGATTTTCGATTCCGCGTCATACTCGCCGACGAAAAAATGCAGCCGCTCGGTGACCGAGCCTGGACTCATGAAGACATCGAATACCTGGCGCAGCCTGTCCACCTTGTAGCCAGTCTCCTCTTCCAGTTCGGCATGCATGCGCTCTTCCGGGCGCGCTGCGTCCAGCAGGCCGGCCGGGGCTTCGATCAGGTACCCATCGTGCTGGTTGACGTAAGCGGGAAAGCGGAACTGGCGCGTCAGCAGCACCGTGCGGCGGGCACGGTTATACAGCAAGGCCACGGCGCCGTTGCCGCGGTCATAGGTTTCCCTGCTCATGGTCTGCCAGCGGCCGTCGCGCCGCTTCAAGTCGAAGGTGGTCGTCTTGAGGACGTACCAGTTGTCGGACAGCAGCTGGACCGATTTGATGCGGACATCATCATGCATGACTCTCTCCACTTTTTTATCAATTCATGCATAATCATGCATTATCAATGATAAACGTGCAAGCATGCTGACCTCCCAACGCAAACTCATCCTGCTTGAGATGCTGAGCCGCGACGGCAAGATCATCGCCACCGAAGCCGCCCAGGCCCTCACCGTTTCGGAAGACACCATCCGCCGCGATTTGCGTGAGTTGGCGCGCGAAGGCCGGCTGCAGCGTGTCCATGGCGGCGCCTTGCCGGCATCGCCCGCGATGGGAGACTTTTCCTCGCGCCAGCAGATTGCGCCGGACGACAAGAGCGCGATCGGGCGCGCCGCCGCCGCACTGGTCCAGCCGGGACAAGTCGTGTTCATCGACGGCGGAACGACGTCTGCGCAACTGGTACGCCATCTCCCGCGGGGGCTGCAAGCTACCGTGGTGACGCACAGCCCATCGATCGCGGTAGAACTGGCATCCCATCCAACGATTGAGGTGATCATGCTGGGCGGGCGCCTGTTCAAGCATTCGGTGGTCAATGTTGGCGCCACGACGGTGGAAGCGATCCGGCAATTCCGGGCTGACCTGTATTTCATGGGCGTGTGCAGTGTGCACCCAGAGGCCGGCTTATCGACCGGGGACTTCGAGGAGGCAGGCATCAAACGCGCCCTCAGCGCAGCAGCAGCCGAAACCATCGTGCTCGTCTCGCCGGAAAAGTTAATGACAGCCTCGCCATACCAGGTGATTCCACTGGACGAGCTATCTGCCCTGGTAACGGTTGCCAGCGTGCCGGAAGAAATCCTGTCGCCCTATCGCCAGCGCGGCATTACCGTACACCTGGCGTAGGGCGCACCCGCCTGGCGCTGTCGAATTCAGCGATCGACCTTGAACGGCGGCAGCGCCAGCTGCTTGAGGCAGTTCGTATCCAAGGCCTGGGCATTGGTCGAGTCCAGGAAGTCAGCAGCCAGTTTTCCAATGCACGCATGCCATTCGCCTGTGCGCGCCTCGGACATGCCGTGGCCGCGGTTCGGGATGACCAGTGCCCGGCCGTTCGGCATCGTCGCGACGATCTCGGCCGCCTTGCCTGGTGGCGTGGCGGGATCGAATTCTCCGACCAGCAGCAAGGTTGGAATAGCAGTTTCGAGCGCCGCGTGAATTCGGCTGGCAGCCTCGCGCCGTGGCCATCCATTGCAGGCCGCGAGCTGCTGCATGAGCCTGTAACTACCCAGCAGGGTACCTCGCGCTTGATCGTGCTCCACTTCCTGGTCGACAAAGGGGACGTCCTCAGTGCAGGTGACGCTCAGGTATTGCGCCCATGGATCGCCCTGGAGGAACTGGCGTTGCCAGTCCATGATTGAGCGAGCGATATTGCCGCCGGCGTCGCCGGTGCCCAGGCCATGGATCGTGTGCGGCAGCGCGCTGGCGCCCTCGGCTGTATAAAGCATGCTCCGCAAATAAGACGCAACGATGCCGCGCCCTGGCCGAAGCGTTCCATCCACCCCATCTTCAAGTTGATGTCGCAGGCTGGCCAGGTCATCGTCGAGGTTGGGGAAGGCGGCAGCACATGCTTGATCGGCGCTGCAACGGCGCAGCACCTGCTGCAGCGCATGGTCGGCCTGCCTGGCGAGGCCTCCGGGTACCGCCTGCGACGGCGCTTCGGGGCCGATCAGCAGGGCGGCGCGCACGGTCTTGCCATACTGGCGCATGTATTCCTGCGCCACGCGCGTGCCGTACGAATAGCCGATCAGGTCAAGCTGCCTGATGCCCAACGCCGCCCGCACATTGTTCAGGTCGCGCACTGCTTCAGCCGTCGTGTAGCGCGTCAGGTCGACTGAGCGAGCCAGGTTCGCTGCGCAAGCATGGGCCGCTTTCGCTGGCCACAAGTCATGCGGCGTGCCATATCGAAGGGTCTCCGCTGCGCAACGGAGATCCGGGCGGCCGCCGGTCCCGCGCTGGTCGACAAATAACAGATCCACGTCTGGCACAAGGGCGCCCCAGTCTTGGCGGCGCTGCATGGCGACGCTCGTTGCCCTTACACCAGGCCCACCTTCCAGGAACAATACTCCGCGTGCGGCGCTACCAGGCCTGGCCGCCTTGATACGCATGATGTCGAGCTCAATCTTGCGGGCATTGGGTTTTTGGTAGTTCTCCGGCACCATGGCCCGCCAGCATTGAAGGCCTGGCTGGGGTTGTGCGCAACGGACTGTCTCCAGCTTGATCGGATCGGGCTTTGCGCTTGCCGCCCAACTGGGCACTGCCGCCAGAAACAGGATGGAGCCAAGCAGGCGCTGCAAGGAAGCGTGCATGAAGAACCTTTCCAGCGGTGAGGCAAGCCGGCCGCTGCAAAACTTCGTTAAATGAACTGCCCGAGCTGCCGCCACGCGGCCAGCTTTGCTTCAAGGCCGATGGTATGCGCTGGACTGGAAGATGGGAGGTCGATCAGGTGGATCGAGCCAGCTAGCGCTCCCAGCTCCTTGCGGCCCAGGCGGGCGGCCGTGCCGCCATTGAAGGCAACGGCTCGCAGCTGTGGCAACGCGCCCACGAACTCCGTAAGTGTGTTATGCGACGCTTCGGTGATGGCAGCATCAAGACTGCCCGGACGCCTGGCTTCGGCAATCACGTCCCACAGGCCGACTCCATGTTCGAGCAAGGTTGCCAGGCGCGCATCGTAAGGCATGGCGCGCAGCTCGGCGCCAATTACAGCGCCAAGCAGTTCCCAGAATTTGTTTTGCGGATTGCCGTAATACTCCTGCACCGCCAGCGACTTATCGCCCGGCAGGCTTCCCAGCACCAGCAGGCGGGTGCGATGGTCCACTACCGGGTCGAAACAGCGCTTGCGCGCTTCTTGGCATGAAGTATTAGTCGTCATGCCGGCAATTCTAACAAGCGGGACTCGCCCGCTTCCAGGCTTCAGGCCTTGCGGCGGCGTGCCAGGCCGAAACCAGCCAAGCCCAGGCCGAACAGCGCCAGCGAAGTCGGCTCCGGCACGGCAGCGGCTGCGGCGTTGCGGCCTTCCACCGTGAAGGATACGAAGTCGGCGCCGCCGTCAGCGTACGCATTCACGTCCGAAGTATTCTGCCAGCGCACTTTCAGAACGTTGTCGGCCGCGAACTGGGTCCACTGTGCTGCGGTCAGCGCGATAGTGCCGGAGATGGTGTAGTCGTAGTTAGCCACATTGGTCACGACGCTGGTCGGGCCGGCGCTGCTGCTGCTCCAGTGGGCCAGCTTCACATCATCGAGGAAGAAGTCCAGGTATTCGTTAAAACCGGCAAAATTGAAGCCGTAGTCGCCTTTGGCGGTAATCGACACAATGACATTGCTTTGCGCAGGGCCACTCAGGGTGAATGCATGGCTGTAGCTTTGGGCAGTGGTAGTGACTGCCGTGGTGTTACTGGCGATTACACCCGCGACAGCGCTGGTGCTGGATGCGGCGGCGATCAAGGCTGCAGCGATCAGTTTCTTTGACATCAAATTCACTCCGTAGTTGCTAATGGTAAATGGACTTAAACATTAAGCAAAAATGATGCCTGTTAACATGTTTTGTTTTTAATCAATAACTTATGAATAGGCGCAAGGAGTGGCTGTAAAATTTTCCGACAGGCAAACCCTTGTGTTGGGGCATGAGATCAGGTGTAGAATCGAACGGTAGTGCTATACAAATAATCAAACACTGGAGACCGCAACCATGACCGAGCAGCGTGCCATTGTTACCCTGCTGTTGAAATACAGCGAGAGCCACCTGAACCCCACCAATGAAGCGATCCACTGCGTCTGTGTGCCGCTGATCGTGTTTAGCCTGCTGGGATTGATCTGGGCCATTCACCCGTTGCTGGCAGTGGCGCTGGCTGCCGCCTCGATGGTGTATTACTTCAAGCTGTCGCGCAATTTCGCGTTGGGGATGCTGGTGATGGCCGGCTTCATGCTGGCCGTGCTGAGCGCGCTGCCGCCGGCTTCGGTGCTGCCGCTGAGTGTTGTGATTTTCGTGCTGGCCTGGATTGGCCAGTTCATCGGCCACAAGATCGAAGGCAAGAAGCCTTCGTTCTTCGATGATTTGCGCTTCCTGCTGATCGGGCCGCTATTCGTCCTCGGCGTGCTCTATCGCCGCCTGAACGTGGCTTACTAGAACAGTGCGATATTGAGCTGGTTGGGGGGCAATGCTTCCCCGGCCAACAGAATGATCACCGCTGCAGCGACATAGCCGAGCACTGAGGCAACCCAGATGCGCGTTCCCATGTTCATTCCTGCCTCCAATCATTAAGTACTTGAATCTTACCGATTTTTTAGCCTCCAATAATCACCGATTGTCGCACAGCGGCATATTGCAGAAACACTTATACTGGCGGGATGCCTTCTTCGATACTCTTCATTCTCGCCTGCCTCATTTGGGGTTCCACGTTCTTCGCAATTACCCTGCAACTCGGCGACATCGCCCCTGCAGTTTCCATCGTCTACCGCTTTGCGCTGGCCTCGAGTGTGCTGTTCGCCTGGTGCCTGCTGCGCGGCGACAAACTGAAGCTGTCGTGGAAGGCGCAGCGCTGGACAATCCTGCAGGGTTGCTGCAGCTTTGGCCTGAGCTATATCGGCACCTATAACGCGGAACAGTATGTCGTGTCGGCCCTGGTGGCCGTGCTGTTTGCGCTGATGGTGTTCTGGAACCCGATCCTGAACCGCATTGCCTTTGGCACGCCGCTGACCTGGCGCACCTGGGCCGCCGGCAGCGCGGCAGTGGGCGGCGTGGTGCTGCTGTTCTATCACTCGATTGCCGCATCGCTGCGCGAGGTGATGGCGGGCGGCCAGGGGCATTTCATCCTGGGCCTGGCGTTCGCGCTCGGGGCCACAATTGCCAGCTCGGTCGGCAATACCCTGGTGGTCAAAGTACGCCAGCATGAATCGAATGTGCTGCTAACCATGGCTTGGGGCATGTTGTGGGGCACGCTGCTGGTTGCGCTGTGGGCCCTGGTGCGCGGGGATGCCTTTGTCATGCCGGCCACCGCTTCTTACTGGGGTGGCTTGCTTTACTTGTCGCTGCTGGGCTCCGTGATTGCGTTCGCCTGCTACTTCACACTGATCGACCGCATCGGCACGCAGAAGGCAGTGTATATCGGCGTGGTGACGCCGGTGATCTCGGTGCTGCTAAGTATTCGCCTTGAAAATTACCGGCCAGGATGGATGGAAATCCTGGGCATGGTCGTGTGCATCGCCAGCGTGGCCTGGGCGCTCAGAGCGCCATCAATGCCGGCCAGCCGTACTCCTGTTGAACTTAACCCTTTGAAGAAAGCTTCATGAGCAATTTGACTATCCGCCCTGCCCGTCCGGAAGACGTGGCGTCCATTATGGCCATGATCCGCGAACTGGCCGTCTTCGAAAAGCTGGAACACCTGGTGGTGGCTGATGAGGCCATGCTGCACGAAGAGCTGTTCGGCGCAAAGCCAGGCGTCGAGGGCATTGTGGGCGAGGAAGCAGGCGAAGTGGTCACTTACGCGCTGTTCTTCCATAATTTCTCGACCTTCCTGTGCAAGAAGGGGCTGTACCTGGAAGACCTGTACGTGAAGCAGAACCGCCGCGGTGCGGGCTACGGCAAACAGATGCTGGCGGCGCTGGCCAGGATCGCCGTGGAACGCCAGTGCGGGCGCTTCGAGTGGTCGGTGCTGGACTGGAATGTGAACGCGATCAAGTTCTACGAACAGATGGGCGCTGACGTGCTGCCCGACTGGCGCGTTTGCCGCGTCACCGGCCCTGCATTGGCTGCATTGGCAAAGCAATGATCCCGGTCTCGCTGCGCTACGAGCTTGGTCCCGACGAGTATCTGGCGCAGCAGCACGCCCTGATTGGCGACACTTCGCGCCAAGCGCAGCGTGCGAAATGGAAGGACACGCTGATGTTCTCCGGCGCCTGCGCTGTGGGCTTCCTGGCTGCATTCCAGGCGAATAACCGCTTATTGATGCTGCTGTTGGGTACAGCCGGACTGGCGCGCCTGCTGACGCCATGGGATCACAAGATCAAGGTCAAGGCACAAATTGCTGCCCAAGCCGAGAAAAAGGTGCGGCGACGCGACGTCTCGCTCCGGATCGACGATGAGGGACTGCACGAAGAGGTCGAGGGCGTCCGCTCGTACGCCCCATGGCCAGCGGTTAAGTCCTTCCGCCAGCTTGGGCACATCGTGCTTATCCAACTGGCTGGCGAGTTGTGGGTCGTGATTCCGGACGTTGCCTTTCTCGGTGCAGGCGCCCCGTCTAAGGCTGAGTTCATCGCGTTCCTCCAAAGGCGCGGTATCGCCAGCGCAGCAGCTTAGGCAAAAAAAATCCCTCGCGGCTCGTGTGTGGTCGGGCGAGGGATACTGAAACCCAGGTGTCAGTTGGGAGGGGAGATGAATCGACGGTTTCAATATAGTCGCCCTGACCCGACCTTGCCTTGTCACTTACAAATTCTTACCTGGCTTACATTTGATCTAGCTCAATACATTCCCTGAGGAAACTCTCAGAATGGTGAGTCCAGCCCTCGGTGGAGACTCACGATGTTCAAAGCTTTTTATCGGGCTTATCTGCGCTTTCTGCTGAACCGCTATACGCGGGAATTGCAGGTGCTGGCAGCGCAGCGGGCCAATGATGCGTTGGCTGAGCAGGTGCTTACGCGCGAAGCCGAGCAGGTGCGCGCGCGGCTGCTGATGCTTTAAATCCCCTTTCCATCCATTCGAACAGTCCTTGCGTCAGCAAGGCGAGGACGGCTGCCGGCAGCGCGCCGGCAAGCATCAGGGTGTTGTCGTTCAGGGCCAGGCCGGTGGTGATGCGTTCGCCGTAGCCGCCGGCGCCGATGAAGGCGGCGATGGTGGCGGTACCGACGCTCATCACGGCGGCGGTTTTCACGCCGGCCAGGATGACTGGCGCGGCTAGCGGGAGTTCGATTTCTTTCAGGCGCTGCGCGGTGCGCAAGCCTAGCGCTTCGGCGGCTTGCTTCAGGCCTTGCGGAACGCCGCTGATGCCCGTGCACGTGTTGCGGATGATGGGCAGCAGTGCATAGACGAATAGCGCGCACAGGGCAGGCACGGTGCCGATGGTGCCTAGCAGCGGGATCAGCATGGCCAGCAGCGCCAGGGAGGGGATGGTTTGCAGCACGCCGGCGGCGGCCATGACAGGTTCGCGCAATTTCGGCCGGTAGGCGGCGAGAATGCCGAGAGGGATACCGACTGCGCTTGCTATCGCGACTGACAGCGCGACCAATAGGACATGTTGGCGGGTTAGCGGCCAGAAATCGTCTGCAAAAAGGCGTTTCAGAAGCGTCGGCGCGCCAGGCGCGGCAACTGCGCTTGCGCGAGCGGGGGCGTCGTGGGCATCGCCTGCTGAAACGTCGGGTACGGAGGCGGGATGGCGCGCGAGCCAGTCGCGGGCGATTGCGTTGAAAGGCTGGCCGTGCAATTCGGCTGCGGCGTTCATCGCGATCATGTCGGGCGCACTGATGCGGCCTTCAAGCCCGCGCAATGCTTGCCAAGCGGCCGGGAAGCGTCGCGCGGCATCGAGGCGGTATAGCAGGACGGCGTCGTAGCGTGGAAAGAAATTGCGGTCGTCTTCGAGTACATGCAGGCCGTATTGGCTGATCTTGGCGTCTGTGGAATAGATGTCGATGACGTCGACCTGCTTCTGCGCCAGCGCTTCGTAAGCAATGCCGTGGTCGAGGCCACGCGGCTTGGTGTCGATGCCGTATTGTTTGGCGAGGCCCGGCCAGCCGTCGGCGCGGCCGATGAATTCATGCGACAGGCCATAATGCAGTTCGCGCTGCGCAGCCAATTCACTCAGTTTGCGCGGGCCACCAGGATCACCGCGCACTGCCAGCGCGTAGGTGTTATTGAAGCCTAGCGGGATGGCGACGCCCAGGCCCTGTGTGGCCAGTTCGCGCTGCATCTGTTCCAGCGTGCCGGCTTGGGCGTGCTTGAGAATTTCGAGGCTGATCGTGCCAGTGTATTCAGGATAGACGTCAATGCTGCCGGACTTCAACGCGGCCAGCACGATGGCCGTGTTGCCAAGGCCTTGCTTGTGCTCGACCTGGGCGTGTGGCGCGGCAGTTTGGGCAAGCAGTTCGCCGAGAATGTAGGACTCGGTGAAGCGTTTGGAACCGACTCGCAGAACGGGGCCATCGGCGGCGCGCGCCGCCTGAGCGGCGGCAACGGAAAGGAAGGCAGCCGCGGCCAGGGCCAGTAGGACAGTGGCGGCGCGGCGCAGCAAATCAGGCGCCTGCGGCGGAGGCGGGGGCGACGGCGGGAATGCCAACCACCGGGTCGCGCCAGACGCCACGGTTGACCACTGCGACGCAGGGGTTGAAGCCAAAGGCGTATGACAAGTCCGCCGGACGGGCGATCTGCCACAGTGCGAAGTCGGCGCGCTTGCCGACTTCCAGCGTGCCAACTTCGCCGTCCAGCCCCAGTGCGCGGGCAGCATTGATGGTGCAGCCGGCCAGGGCTTCCAGCGGCGTCAGGCGCCATAGCGTGCACACCATATTCATCGCCAGCAGCAGGGACGTCATCGGCGAGGTGCCGGGATTGTTGTCGGTGGCGACTGCCATCGGCACGCCGGCTGCGCGCAGGGCCGCAACCGGCGGCGGCGTAGTGTCGCGCAGGAAGTAATAAGCACCGGGCAGCAGCACAGCCACCGTGCCGGCAGCATCCATGGCGGCGATGCCTTCGGCGGACAGGTGTTCCAGGTGGTCGGCAGACAGGCCGCCGTAGCGGGCCACCAGCGCCGCGCCGCCCTGGTCGGACAACTGTTCGGCGTGCAGCTTGACCGGCAAGCCATGCTCGCGCGCGGCGGCGAAAATGCGTTCGGTTTGCGCGGCCGTGAAGCCGATGCGTTCGCAGAAGGCATCCACCGCGTCGGCCAGGCCGTCGGCAGCCAGCGTCGGGATCATGCCGATCACCGCATCGACATACTCGTCGGGGCGGTCCTTGAATTCAGGCGGCAACGCATGGGCGCCGAGGAAGGTGGTGCGCACAGACACCGGCATCACCTGCTCGACGCGGCGCGCCACGCGCAGCATCTTCGATTCCGAAGCGAGGTCCAGGCCATAGCCGGACTTGATCTCCAGCGTGGTCACGCCTTCGGCCAGCAGCGCCGCGATGCGCGGCAGCGACTGGCGCAGCAGCTCTTCGTCGGAAGCGGCGCGGGTAGCGCGCACGGTCGACATGATGCCGCCGCCAGCGCGGGCGATATCCTCGTAGGTGGCGCCGTTCAGGCGCGCCTCGAATTCATCGCTGCGGTTGCCGGCGTGGACGATGTGGGTGTGGCAGTCGATCAGCCCCGGCGTCAGCCAGCAGCCGCCGGCATCGTGCTCCAGCTCCGCGCTGCCCGCTGCGGCGGCATCTTCGCGGCGGCCAATCCAGGCAATGCGGCCGTTATCGACCGCAATGGCGGCGTCGCGGATTTCGCCGTAGCCCTCGCCCGCCATGGTGGCCAGGTGCACGTTGGTGATCAACAGGTCCCACTCTACTGCCATGTGTTTTACTCTTCGTTCGGGAAAATATCGACAATGAACACGGTGGCGTGGCCCGCTTCCAGGGTCCAGACGTCGTCCTTGTCCAGCACCACCGCATCATAGCGCACCAGCGAGATGCGCTCGCTGGTGCTGGACAGGTTCAGGCTCTCGCCCTCGGCCAGGAACACCACGGTGGTCGGGCTGCGCCGCTCCAGCGTGGAGAAATCGCGGATGGTGCGCCGCTCCAGCTGGTGGTTGCAGACCGAGCGCCGGGTCATGACGTTGAAATCGGTGGTCGGCGCGCCTTCCACGGTAGCGGTGACGGCATTCTCGCCCGGGAAGGCGATCACCGGCTCGCGTTCGGACAGCGCCACGCGCCGCTCGTTGCCCACGTCCAGCACCACGCCGCCGCCCTCGACCAGGGTCAGGGTGCGGTCGATTCCGGGAAACACGGAGAACGGTCCGCTCTGCGCGATGGTGGCCAGCGAAATGCGCCATTCGAACTCGTCGAAGCCGGCGCCCGGCGGCATCACGCACAGTTCCGTGGTGCTGCCGCCGCCGTTTTTCCACGGCGTGGCGTGCAGGCTTGCATACTGGATGATTTGAGTCATGCTCGTAGCTCGCGCAGTTCGGCCAGCGTCTTTTTGAAGCGCGTGGTGATGGCCGGTTGCGCCACGTGCTCACGGCTGCGCACCACCCAGTGGCCGCCGACCATCACATCCCTGACTAGATTATCATTTCCGCTGAAAACGAAGCACCCCAGAACATCGGCGGCGTCGATTCCGTCCAGGTTCGGGTGGTCGTCGTCCAACACTATCAGGTCGGCACGCTTGCCGGCCGCCAGCGCGCCCACCGGGCGTCCCGCCGCCTGTGCCCCGCCCTGCAAGGCAGCTTGCCACAGGAAGTCGCCGACGCGGCGCTCGCTTCCCGAAACAGCGATATTGCGGCGCTGCTGCAACAGGCGCTGGCCGTATTCGAGCCAGCGCAGTTCTTCCACCGCGCTTTGCGAGACGTGGCTGTCGCTGCCGACGCCGAAGCGGCCGCCCTGCCCGAGGAAGCTTTCAAGCGGGAACAGGCCGTCGCCCAGGTTGGCTTCCGTGGTCGGGCACAGGCCGGCCACGGCGCCGCTTTGCGCGATAGCGCTGACTTCGTCCGGCGTCAGGTGGGTGGCGTGCACCAGGCACCAGCGCGCGTCGACCGGCAGGTTTTCATAAAGGTATTGCACCGGACGCTTGCCGGAGAAGTCCAGCGCCTGCTGCACTTCGCCCTGCTGCTCGGCGATGTGGATGTGCACCGGGCGCGCTTTCGGCAGGTGGTCCAGCACTTCGCGGATCTGCGCCACCGAGGCGGCGCGCAGCGAATGCGGCGCCACGCCGACTTCCACTTGGGCGTCGCGCAGCGGTTCCAGCTCGCCGATGATCTTCAGCACGTCGCGTGCATCGGTGCGGAAGCGCGCCTGTTCCGGCTTCAGGGGCTGCTCGCCGAAGCCGGCCCAGGAATACAGTACCGGCAGCATGGTGATGCCGATGCCGGCCTGGCGTGCGGCGGCGATCACGCGCTGCGCCGTTTCAGAAGCTTGCGGGTACATGCTGCCGTCCGGCGCGCGCTGCACATAGTGGAATTCGCACATCGAGGTGTAGCCGTGGCGCAGGCATTCGGAGTACAGCTGCGCCGCGATGGCTTCCATCTGCTCCGGCGTGATATTGCGTGCGAAACGGTACATCAGGTCGCGCCAGGTCCAGAAGCTGTCCTTCGCATCGCCGGCCACTTCAGTCAGGCCGCCGAGCGCGCGCTGGAAGGCGTGCGAGTGCAGGTTGACCATGCCCGGCATGACCAGGCGCGCGCTCGGGATGCCGGGCGCCGCCACGGCATCGGCCTGCACGGCGGTAAAGTTGCCGCGATCGTCCCATTGCAGCAGGACGTTCTTGCGCCAGCCGTCGGCCAGCAGCGCGTTGTGCGCAAACAGGGCTTTCATTGGCGCACCCAGTCGGCCGCAGTTTGCACCAGTTGCCGCAGCAAGGGCTGGATGTCGGCAGCGCGGTCGGCACGGTAGCCGAACGGCGCCTCCTCATCCATATAGGTGGACTGGCACATCTCGAGCTGGATCGCGTGCACGCCTTGCTCCGGCTTGCCGTAGAAGCGCGTGATATGGCCGCCCTTGAAGCGGCCGTTGACGGCCACGGTATAGCGTTCGTCGCGGCGCGCCACGGCGGCGATGGCCTCGGTCATGGCCTTGTCGCAGCTGGCGCCGTCGGCGGTGCCGAAATTCAGGTCGGGCAGCTTGCCTTCGAAGAAGCGCGGCACCACGGAGGCGATCGAGTGCGCGTCCCACAGCACCACCTTGCCGTGGACGGCCAGCAGGCGGTCAAGCTCGGCGCGCAACTGCGTGTGGTAAGGCTGCCAGTAGGCTGCCAGGCGGCGCTCGACCTCGGCCTGCGAAGGCTGGCAGCCCGGAAGGTAGAGCGGCTCGCGGTGAAAGGTGTCGACCGGGCACAGGCCGGTGGTGTCCTGGCCCGGATACAGGTTGGTGTTTTCCGGCGGGCGATTCAGGTCGATCACGTAGCGCGACCAGCGTGCCGACAGGGTGGACGCGCCAAGCGCGCCCAGGAAGTCGTACAGTTGCACCAGGTGCCAGTCGGTATCGGCCTTTTCGGTCGCCGCCGGCGTCATGGCCGCGGCGATATCGTCAGGGATGTCGGTGCCCACGTGGGGCATCGACACCAGCAAGGGAATACTGCCTGCTTGGAAGCGGTAATCCATGGAACCTCCTTACGGATGCAGGGCGCTGAACAGGCTCTTGCAAGTTGCGCTAAGGTCGCCGTTCACCACCATCTGCTTGGCTGCTTCGATGTCCGGCGCGAAGAAGCGGTCGGCGTCGAAGAATGGTACCTTGGAACGCAGCTGGGCGTGTACATGTTCCAGTTGCGCCGACGATTTCAGCGGACGGTGGAAGTCGATGCCTTGCGCCGCCGCCAGCAGTTCGATGCCGAGAATGGTCGCGGTATTGTGCGCCATATCGTGCAGGCGGCGCGCGCCGTAGGTGGCCATCGACACGTGGTCTTCCTGGTTGGCGGAAGTCGGGATGGTGTCGACCGATGCCGGGTGCGCGATCGACTTGTTTTCCGATGCCAGCGCGGCGGCGGTGACGTGGGCGATCATGAAGCCGGAGTTCACGCCCGGGTCGCGCACCAGGAACGGCGGCAGGCCGGACAGGGTGGCGTCGATCAGCAGCGAAACGCGGCGCTCGGAAATGGAGCCGATTTCGGCGATGGCCAGCGCCAGCGTGTCGGCCGCAAAAGCCACCGGCTCGGCGTGGAAGTTGCCGCCCGAAACCACCACCGGGCCGTCGTCGTTCTGGAAGATCAGCGGGTTGTCGGTGACGGCATTGGCTTCGATCAGCAGGGTGCGGCCGGCGTTGGCGATCAGGTCCCAGCAGGCGCCCATCACTTGCGGCTGGCAGCGCAGGCAGTACGGGTCCTGCACGCGCTCGTCGCCCACCAGGTGGGAGGCACGGATGGCGCTGCCCGACACCAGTTCGCGGTAGATGCCGGCGGCGGCGATCTGGCCCGGCTGGCCGCGCACTTCGTGGATGCGGGCGTCGAACGGGGAGTCCGAGCCTTTGGCGGCGTCCAGCGACATGGAGCCGGTCACCATGCCGGCTTCCAGCAGGCGTTCGGCCATGAACAGGCCGTGCAGCGCCAGCGCGGTGGAGGCCTGGGTGCCGTTGATCAGGGCCAGGCCTTCCTTGGCGGCCAGCACTACCGGGGCGATGCCGGCGGCTTTCAGGGCGTCGGCGGCTTGCACCAGTTCGCCTTTGACGCGCACTTCGCCGACGCCGAGGATGGCCAGGGTCATGTGCGACAGCGGGGCCAGGTCGCCCGAGGCGCCGACCGAGCCCTTGGCCGGGATGGCGGGCATGATGCCCTTGTTGTACAGGGCGACCAGGGTGTCGATCACCAGCGGGCGGATGCCGGAGAAGCCGCGCGACAGGCTGCTGATCTTGGTCAGCATCAGCAGGCGCACCACTTCGTCGGACATCAGTTCGCCGGTGCCGACCGAGTGCGACAGGATCAGGTTGCGCTGCAGCTGCTCCAGCTTGTCGTCCGGGATGCGGGTTTTGGCCAGGAGGCCGAAGCCGGTGTTGATGCCGTAGGCGGCGTCGCCCTTGGCGACGATGTCCTGCACGGCTTTGCAGGAGGCTTCGATGGCGGTGTAGGCTTCCTTGGCCAGCGCGATCGGGGTGTGGGCGGTCCACACGGCGCGCAGGTCGGACAGGGTCAGGTTGCCGGGGGTCAGGGTCAGTTGGGTCATGTCTAGGTCTCTATTCGTTGCTTTTAAACCGGTGAACCGGTGTCTGACCCTGCGGGTCTGACACCGGTTCACCGGTTTATTTGATCATCGGCAGGTTCAGTTTATTACGCTTGGCGCATTCAATGGCGGACTCGTAGCCGGCGTCGGCGTGGCGCATCACGCCCGAGCCGCAGTCGTTGACCAGCACGCGCGCCAGGCGCTTGGCGGCGGCGTCGGTGCCGTCGGCCACGATCACCACGCCCGAGTGCTGCGAATAGCCCATGCCCACACCGCCGCCATGGTGCAGCGAAACCCAGGTCGCGCCGCCGGCAGTGTTGAGCATGGCGTTCAAGAGCGGCCAGTCCGACACCGCATCGGTGCCGTCGCGCATGCCTTCGGTTTCGCGGTTGGGCGAAGCGACCGAGCCGGTATCGAGGTGGTCGCGGCCGATCACGATCGGCGCCTTCAGTTCGCCGTTCTTGACCATTTCATTGAAGGCCAGGCCGGCGATGTGGCGCTCGCCCAGGCCCAGCCAGCAGATGCGCGCCGGCAGGCCCTGGAAGGCGATGCGCTCGCGCGCCATGTCCAGCCAGCGGTGCACGTTGGCGTGGTGCGGGAACAGTTCCTTGATCTTGGCGTCGGTCTTGTAGATGTCTTCCGGATCGCCGGACAGGGCCACCCAGCGGAACGGGCCGCGGCCTTCGCAGAACTGCGGGCGGATGTAGGCCGGCACGAAGCCCGGGAAATCGAAGGCGTTCTTGACGCCCTTGTCCAGCGCGACCTGGCGGATGTTGTTGCCGTAGTCGACCACCTTGGCGCCCAGCGCCTGGAAGTCCAGCATGGCTTGCACGTGCACGGCGCAGGAAGCGGCGGCGGCGTCGACCAGGCGCGCGTGCTGCGATGCGTCGGCCTGGGCCGCCTTCCACTGTTCCACAGTCCAGCCTTGCGGCAGGTAGCCGTTGACCAGGTCGTGCGCCGAGGTCTGGTCGGTCACCACGTCCGGCACCAGGCCGCCGGCCTTGGCGCGGCGCACCAGCTCCGGCAGCACGTCGGCCGCATTGCCCAGCAGGCCGATCGAGATGGCGTCGCCATTGGCCTTGTGCTGCTTGATCATCTCCAGCGCTTCATCGATGCTGGCGGCCTGCTTGTCCAGGTAGCGGGTGCGCAGGCGGAAGTCGATCGACGATTGCTGGCATTCGATGTTGAGCGAGACGGCGCCGGCAAAGGTGGCGGCCAGCGGCTGCGCGCCGCCCATGCCGCCCAGGCCGGCGGTCAGCACCCAGCGGCCTTTGAGGTCGCCGCCGAAATGCTGGCGGCCGGCTTCGGCGAAGGTCTCGTAAGTGCCCTGCACGATGCCCTGGGTGCCGATGTAGATCCAGGAACCGGCCGTCATCTGGCCATACATGAACAGGCCCTGGCGGTCCAGCTCATTGAAGTGTTCCCAGTTGGCCCATTTCGGCACCAGGTTGGAGTTGGCCAGCAGCACGCGCGGCGCGTCTTCGTGGGTCTGGAACACGCCGACCGGCTTGCCGGACTGGATCAACAGGGTTTCGTTGGCTTCCAGCTTTTTCAGCGAAGCGAGGATCTGGTCGAAGCATTCCCAGTTGCGGGCCGCGCGGCCGATGCCGCCGTACACCACCAGGTGTTTCGGGTTCTCTGCCACTTCCTTGTCCAGGTTGTTCTGGATCATGCGGTAGGCTGCCTCGGCGCCCCAGGTCTTGCAGACCATTTCCGGGCCGCGCGGGGCGCGGATATCACGGGTGGCATCGTAGCGGGGATCGTTGGCGAAACTCGTAGACATGGCGGCTCCTTGGAATGGTGAATGCTGTCACTCTAGGTTGTCTATACAAGTTAGTCAACTGGTTTTTAGCGGCTTGCAGGCCCGATAGTTAGCAAGTACACTACTTTTCTTTCACGTTTACAATTCCTGCCCTGCGCCATGCTGCTCGACCACCCCGACTTCCCTTTGATCGACCTGGCGGGCAAGGCGGCGGCGCAGGCTTACCAGCTGATCCTGGCGGGCAAGCCGGTGCCCTTCATGCTGTACCACAGCGATCCCTTCGGCCAGTTGCGCAGCACGCAGCCGGGCGGCGCACTGGCCGGGATCCGCGCCCAGTTGCATGCCGCCGGCGCAGCCAGCCAGTTGCTGCTGTTCGAAATGAATGCGCGTTTCGAGGATTGCCCGGCCGAGCGCGCACTCTTCATCGAATTCGGCGCAAGCTGCGGGCTGCTGCACGGCCTGGTGCTGGCCCTGCCCTATATCACCAACCGCCAGCGCCAATGCATTCCCGGCATGATCCAGTTGCAGCGCTGCCCTGCGCCGTTGCGCCACCTGGCCGACGACCTGCTGCCGCGCTTTACGCGCGCCCTGCGCAAGAGCGCCGAGGGCAGCGCCTGGCAGCAGGCGCGCGAATACGACCGCCTGGCGGCGCCTTCGCTGGAGGCGTTTGAAGCCACGCGGCGCGCGGTCGATGCGCTGTGTCCCGCCTTGCGGCCCGATGACCCGGCCGGCGACAGCAATGTGCTGGCCAACCGCCACGTCGACGCCCTGGTCGAGCGCTATCCTTTCGAGCATGGCATCGCTTACCGCAAGGCGCTCTACCAACTCGGGCTGGACCTGTCGGCCTCCAGCCTGCTGCGCATCGACAACCTGCTCGAGCAACTGAAGCCCAGGCTGGCCATCAGCGAAGCGCAGTTCCTGGCGCATCCTGCCAACCGCAATTTCCTGCACGTGCTGGCGTTCTACATTGGCACCGTGCTGGCGCAGGAGTCGGGCGCGCGCATCGACTGGTACACGGCAGGGCAGCTGCAACGCGCGCACGCGATCGCGGCCGACGCGCAGGCCGATCCGCGCAAGGCACTGGCCGCACTGCTGAACAAACGCGAGCTGTACTTCCCGCTGCAACTGCTGCTCGAGCGCCTGTTTGGCGCCTGCAGCAGCGCCGACTTCCGCGCCGAGCTGATGGAGCTGGGGCGGATGGCCGCCGGCTCGCGGGCGCCGCGCCTGCTGGACGATATGGAGCATGTGCAGCGCCGCATCGACCTGGCGCGCAGCACCGATCCGGACTACCTGGTGCCGGAGCGCCCGTCCTGGGTCGACGGCGACAGCTTCGAGCTGTGGTTCCAGAACGTCGGCGCACTGTTCCTCGGCGGGCGCCTGGTCTGGGGCCAGGTCACCCAGGCCAATAGCCTGATGTGGCGGGAAGGAAGTGCCAACTGCCCGGGCGAGGTGCTGTACGACTTGCGCGGCATCTCGGGCAGCGAAGAGCTGGGGCCGATCGCCACCACGATTTTCGACTACAAGGGCACGCGCCCGCTGGACCACCGGCTGGCCTTCCTGTCCGACCACCTGATGCATGAGAGGACAAGCACGTTCGGCCTGCCATTGCCCCTGCGCCTGTCCGGTGCCGACCTGCGCCTGGCCTCCATCTTCTTCGACCGCAAGCACCTGCCCGGCGGCTACCTGCAAAGCGGCCTGGTGCCGCTGCTGATCCACGACGATTACCCCGGCATCGTCACGGTGCTGCCGGAGCGCTTCTGGACCGTTGAAGTACAGGCCCATGCCCGCCGCAATGGCTGGCCGGTCTGACAGGAAAGCGAACCATGACGATCTGGCACACCCTCGGTATCGCGCCGACGCACGACAAGCGCACCATCAAGCAGGCCTACGCGGCCCGCCTCAAGCAAATCGACACGGAGCAGGACCTGGCCGGCTTCCAGGCTCTGCGCGAAGCCTACGAGCAGGCGCTGGCCGCACCGCACGAAGAACAGCAGGGGCAGGAGCAACATCAAGCCGCGGGCGGCTTCCCCGCGCTGCTGGCATTCGATGCCCTGGGCGACACGCCCGAGGTGCCGCCCCTGCCGCCGCCACGGCCACGGCGCCGCACGCCGGCAGCAGCGCGCACGCCATTCTCGGCCCTGCCCGCCCTGCCCGAGCTGCCGCTGCACGCGCCGCTGGCGCAGCCGCTGCAGCTGGACCTGGAAGCGGAGAGCGAGGCCGCGCTGGCGCAGCAGCACAGCCAGCGCTGGCTGCCCGGCCCGCGCCCGCAGTCATATGCCAAGGCGCGCCCGCAACTGCGCCCCGGCCCAAAGCCGCCGGCGCCGGAAGCCGCTGCCGGCATGCTGTGCCAGGCGCTGGAGCACTTGCCAGCGGAGCAGCACGCGGCGGAACTGGCGCGCCGCTACCGCCAGCCGGGCTGGGGCAACAGCGCCTTCCGCGCGGCGCTGGAGGCGGCCATCGTGCGCATGCTGGAAGAGCATTTCGACCAGCGCTGGCAGATGGTGCCGGCCTTCTCCAGCACCCTGGCCTGGACTTCGCGTTCGGAAGACAGCTTGCCGGACCATGCTGCCGTCCAGCGCCTGCTCAATCGCCACGCCGCGCGCAAATGGCGCCGGCAGTTCGACCAGTGGCCGCAGGAGGACCCGCTGGTGCGTGCCATGCTGATGGTGGCAGGTCCCGTCGACGAGGCGCGCTTCACCACGTTTGCCCGCCACGCCAGCCATATGGAAGCGATGCAGGAGGTCTTGCGCCACCTGGCCAAAACGCCATTCCTGGCCGACTACGAGTTCGACGCCGCGTCCGTCCAGTGGTGGGCGGAATTCTGCCGCAAGGCGCCGCCGCCGAAGGCAGCCCCCGCCCCGGCCAAGCCTCGGCCCGCTGCCCGGCGCGAGGAATGGAAGCCGGTGCAACGCTGGTACACCGGGCTGTCCTTCCCCAAGGTGATGGTGGTACTACTGGTGCTGCTGTTCTGGATCGTCAAGTTTGCAGGTTTCGTCCGCGCGCATTGAGCGTGCCTACTTGCGGAACACCTGATTGCCGCCGACCCAGGTTTCCAGCACGCCGATCTTGCCGATCTCGCTGGCCGGGACTTTGAACAGGTCACGGTCGGTGATGATGAAGTCGGCCCACTTGCCCTTCTCCAGCGAACCGGCCGACTGCTCCTGGTGCGCCGCCCAGGCCGCGTCCAGCGTGAAGCAGCGGAAGGCCTCGGTCAGCGTCATGGCCTGCTCCTTGTGCCAGCCGCCGCTCGGCACATCCTGCATGTCCTGGCGCGTCACGGCCGCGTGAATCCCTTGCAGCGGGTTGGGCGACTCGATCGGGAAGTCCGAGCCGCAGGCAATGCGGCTGCCCTGCTTCAGGAAGGTGTGCCAGGCGTAAGCGCCCTTGATGCGCTCGGGGCCGACGCGCTGCTCCGCCATGTTCTGGTCGGAAGTGGCGTGCGTCGGCTGCATCGAAGGCACAATGGCCAGCTGCTTGAAACGCGGGATGTCAGCGGGCTGCACCACCTGCGCGTGCTCGATGCGATGGCGCCTCGCCGCCAGCGGGTACTGCTTGCCGAGCTGCTCGAAGCTGTCCAGGATCTGCTTGTTGCCGGCGTCGCCGATGGCGTGCACATTGACCTGGTAGCCGGCCTTCATCGCCTTTTCCATCTTGGCGTGGATGGCGGCATCGCTGTTGAACAGCAGGCCGCGCGTGTGCGGCGCGTCGCTGTAAGGATGGATCAGGGCCGCGCCACGGCTGCCCAGCGCACCATCCGAATACAGCTTGACGGCGGCCAGCGCGTAATGGCCGTCGGCGTAGGACGGCAGCGGGCCGTTCTTCGACAGCTGCTCGAAATCGGCGCCGACGTCGCCGATCATCGCGTACACGCGGGTCGACAGCTTGCCCTGGTCGGCATACTCGCGAAACAGGCGGTCGGCGCCGGCATCGATGCCGGCATCGTGCACGCTGGTCAGGCCGACGCTGGACAGGATGCCCAGCGCACCATCGAGCATGGCGCGTGCTTCGGCCTCGGTCGGTTTCGGCAGCACCTTGTAGACGAACTCCATTGCCGTGTCGACCAGGATGCCGGTAGCGTTGCCATTGGCGTCGCGCTCGATCTTGCCGCCTTCGGGATCCTTGGTGTCTTTCGTGATGCCGGCCGCTTCCAGCGCTTTCGAGTTGACCCACATGGCGTGGCCGTCGATGCGCTCCATGGCGGCGGGACGGTCGCTCACCACAGCATCGAGTTCGGCGACATTCGGGAAGCGGCCCAGCTTCCAGATTTCCTGGTTCCAGCCCTTGCCGATCACCCACTTGCGCTGCGGGTTGGCCTGCGCGAACTTGGCGACCGATGCTTGCGCGGCCGCCAGGGAAGTGGGGCTGTACAAGTCGGCGCTGGTAGCGACCTCGCCCAGGCCGAAGACGTGGCCGTGGGCGTCGATCAGGCCTGGCAGCACGGTCTTGCCCTGCACGTCGATGCGCTTGAAGCCCTTGGCCCTGGCGGCCACTTCGCGCGTGCCGCCGACCGCCACCAGTCTGCCGCCGTCGTCGAAGGCCAGCGCCTTGAACTGCACCAGCTTGCCCTTGGCATTCAGCGTGTAGCCATTGGCGTTGTCGATCATGGTGCCGGCGTTGGCGGCGGTGGCGGCGATCGCCAGCGCGGCGGCCAGCAGGGTGCGGCGGAAGGGCATGGACAAGTCCTTTCGAATTTGAAAGCAAGATTTTTGACTAGCAGAGTGTACCTGTTGACACATTCATTTACACGTGTAATCATTCACCATCATTTACACACGTAATCAATCATGCCTATCCAGATCAGCGAAGCCGAGGCGCAGGTGATGCAAGTGCTGTGGGAGCGCCATCCACAAACAGCGGAAGAAGTATGCGAGGCCTTGTCCGGCCAGGGCTGGCAGGACGCGACCATCAAGACCTTGCTGAACCGCCTGTTGAACAAGGGCGCCATCAGTGCGCAGAAGGATGGCCGGCGCTACCTGTACGCGCCGGCGCTGGACCGAGAAGACTGGCTGGCCAGCGAGAGCCAGGGCTTCCTCGACCGCATGTTCAACGGCCGCCTGGCGCCGCTGGTGGCGCACTTCAGCCAGCACAAGGCCTTGAGCAAGGCCGACATCGCGGAACTCAAAAAGCTGGTCAAGGAGCTCGATGATGGCAAGTGAAGTGCTGTTGCGCCTCCTGCTGGCCAGCGGTGCTGCGTGCGCGTTCGTGCTGCTGGTGCGCCAGCCGATGCGCCGCCGCTACGGGGCTGGCGCGGCCTACCTGATGTGGGCGGCAGTGCCGGCCAGCATGCTGGCAGCGCTGGCGCCGCGCAGCAGTGGCGCCTTGGTTGCCATCGCACTGCCTGCGCCTGTGGCAGCCGCCGCGTCGCAGTTTACGCAATCCGCCCGCGTGGTGGACACCGGCTGGGATACGGCGCTGATTGCGGCCTGGCTCGCCGGCGCCGTCACCATGGCAGGGTGGATGGCCTGGCGCCAGTGGTCGTTCCAGCGCCGATTGCAGGCCAGCGCCTGGCAAGGCGGCCCGCTGCTGCTGGGCGTATGGCGCGCACGCCTGGTGCTGCCGCATAGCTTCCGCCACGACTATGACCCGGCGGAGCGCCGGCTGGTGCTGGCCCATGAACGCATCCACGCCGAGCGCGGCGACCTGCTGGCCAACGCGGCCTGCGCGCTGCTGCAATGCCTGGCCTGGTGCAATCCATTAGTCCATATTGCTGCGGCACGTTTCCGGCTTGACCAGGAGCTGTCCTGCGACGAGATTGTCCTGCGCCGCTACGGCCAGGCGGGCACCTACGCCAATGCGATGCTGAAAACCCAGCTTGCGGCGCAGGGCCTTCCCCTGGCTTGCCAATGGCAGGCCGTCCACCCACTGAAGGAGAGAATCATGCACTTGAAATCGTCCGTGTCCCCTGCCCGCCGCCTGGGCGGCAAGCTGTTGGCAACCCTGCTGGTGGCCGGCAGCGCCCTGGCTGCCCTGGCAGCCCACGCTGAACCTGCTGCGCCCAAGCATTACAACGTTTATCTCGACATGGACGGCAGCCGCCCTCACCTGCTGGTCAAGGAAGGCGAAAAGAGCGGCGTGGCCATCGGCGAGGGCGCGGACCAGTGGCGTGCGGACTTTGTCGTCGTGCCTGCGGGCAGCGCGATCCAGGTCAAGGCCAACGTCAGCCACGGCGGCAAGGACCTCAGCAACTTTACGCTGGAAGTGGCGGACAACGGCACCGGCAACTTCAAGGTGTCCGATGCGGGCAAGGATTTCATCGTCAAGATGCGCGTGAGCGAAGTGCACTAAGGAAGCAAGATTCGGAGTGTGGCGGGAACCGGCTGCTGGTCCAATGTGGCTTTCCCTTTTGGAGCCTGCCATGCTGACGCTTTACGATTACCTGCCTTCCCAGAACGCTTACAAAGTCCGCTTGCTGCTGTCCCATCTTGGCCTGCCTTATCACACCGAAATCGTCAGCATCTTTGAGGGGGCCGGGCAGGAGCCCTCCTACCTTGAGGTCAATCCCACCGGCGCGGTGCCGGCCTTGCGGCTCGACGATGGGCGTGTGCTGGCGGAGTCGAATGCCATCCTCACCTACCTCGCCTCGGGCACGCAGTATTTGCCAGTCGATGCTTTTGCGGCGGCCAAGGTGCAGCAATGGATGTCGTTTGAGCAGGACTATGTGCTGAACATCGCTTCGCTGAGGCATTGGACCATGACGGGCAAGCTGGCGCGCCGGCCGGCGGCGCTGGTCGAAATGCGGCGCGCAGGCGGGTTGCGCGCGCTGCAGATCCTGGAACGCGAGCTGGCGTCGCGGCCTTTTATCGCTGGCGACGCCTACACCATTGCGGATATTTCTCTGTTTGCTTATACCCATCGCGCGGATGAGGCTGGCTTGTCGCTGCGTGAATTTCCTCACATTTGCGCGTGGATCGAACGCGTGCGGGCTCAACCTGGCTTCCTCGATGAGCATCACCCATATTCCATCGATCCACATTCCTCGGGAGAACTGCCTTGAGGAGGCATTCGGAGCGGGGTTCCGATCCGGGGTCCCAAACAAATTGTCTGAAACCGCTTCTGAAACTGTCTGAAACCGTTCTGAAATTGTCTGAAACGCTTAATCGTCGGGCAGTATGTCAGTCCTCCGCTCCAATCTGCCTTGACGGCAATTGGCCGCCTTCTCAATCAAGGCCAGTGCATTGCGCAGGCTCTGCGCCATGACGGCCGGCGCGGTGACCGGGTCGTGCGGCCTGAATGCCGGGAGCGATTCCGGGCGCGGGCCGCGCAATTGTTCGCTCCGGATAAAGGCTGCGTTCTGCCAATAGCGTTGTCCCGGCAAACGCAGCCACAGGTCGCGCCAGGCGTTGCGTGCTGTCCCCGCCACTTCGGCAGCAAACTGATTGGGAGTCATGGACCGCCCTCCGTATGAAACCGCGTCACCGACCACGCTGGCAAATGCATGGCGACCACGGTAGAGCATTTTCAGTTCGGTGCCCTCAGGAAGAAACAAACGCTTCCATTGGAACCCCGGAGTTGGACCATCGCCAGCGCCTCTTTCGCCGCGAGCGATCGCAAGCCATGAAGCCAGAACACCTTCAACAACATCTGCAGGATCGCGCTCATCGCCGAACTCTTGCAAATAGTTCGCCAATTCGAGGAACAGCTCGCTCGATATTTGCACGGACACAAGTTTGCGGCTCATGATTTCCTCCTTCTTGTTCGCATACGTCTTTGACAAGCGAGCGGAATCCAAGTTCAGGCAATTTCAGAACGGTTTCAGACAGTTTCAGAAGCGGTTTCAGACAGTTTGTTCAGGCCCCCGGATCGAAGCCCCTTTCCCAATACGACTCAAGCTGTTCAGCGCTGACGGCGGCTGGCCTCCTGGTCCAGGCGCTGCAGCCACAAGGTGTGGCCTTCATGCATGGCCTGTGGCCGGTCGCGGCGCAGTGCGATGGCGGCTGGGCCGCGCACCACCTCTTCCGTCACGACCAGGCATCCCTGCCCTTGTGGTTCCAGCAACCAGGTGTGGTAGGCCTCCAGCTCGCTGGCGCGGCCAAACCATCCAAGGCGTTGCTGCGGCACAAATTCATGCACCTGGCTCGCTACTTCAAGGCCAAACGTACGCCACTGGAAGGCCGTTCCTGACGCAAGCTCGCTGCCATGTTCAAGCCTGACGTTCTCCGAGTTGGGATACCAAGCCGGCCAGTCTGGCGCCGCGACCAGCGCTTGCCACACTGCCGCGCAGGGCGCAGCCACCGCCAGTTCGCTGTGGTCAAACAAATCGGCCTGCTGCGGAGTGAAGCCTTCCGGCCAATGGATGCCAGGTTGCGGAATGGCAGCAGCAGACAAGGTGCAGGCCAGCAGCGCGCCGGCAAAGAATACGTTTTTCATCTTGGTTCTCCAGTGCGGGGCGGCCCACGCCGCCATGATGCGCATTCTCATGCGCCGCAATTGATTCCGCGATAGCATGCAAGTCAATTCATTCATGACTTGAGGGAAGCAATGGAAATACTCGATGAAGCCACGTTCAGCGGCCTGCGCGTGTTGATGGCAGTTGCGGACGCTGGCAGCTTCGCGCGCGCCGCCGCCTTATTGGACGTTTCACCCTCCGCCGTCAGCCGGGCCATTAGCCGCCTCGAGGCACGCCTTGGCGTGCGCCTGTTCGAGCGTACCACGCGCAGCGTCGCGCTCAGCGAAGAAGGCTTGCGCTTCCAGCGCCAGGTGGCGCCATTGCTGGAAGGCTTGCAGCAGGCCACGGCGGATGCAACTTCCGGCGCAAGCACGGTGCGCGGGCGACTGCGGGTCGACATCGATCCGCTGTTCGCGGCGCTGGTGCTGGGACAAGGACTGGCCAGCTTCCTGGCGGCACATCCAGGCCTGCAACTTGAGCTGCTAAGACGCGAGCAGCCGGGCGACCTGACGGCAGACGGCTGCGATCTATCTTTGCGCTTCGGCCAGCCGCGCGCTTCTTCCATGGTGTCGCGCAAATTGATGCAAACCCGCATCGTGACTGTCGCCTCGCCCACCTATTTGCGCCGCCATGGCAAACCCGAGACCCCGCACGACCTTGCGCAGCACCAGTGCATCCAGTTCCGCAACCCGCATGATGGCTTGCCCTTCGCCTGGGAGTTCCATCGCGGACGCAAGAAACTGGTCGTCGCCACCAGCGGCCAACTGTTGGTCAACGACGCGGCAACACTGCACAGCACTTGCCTCGGCGGAGCCGGCATCGCGCAAATCATCGAGCTGGGTGCAGAGCGCTGGCTGGCCGACGGGAAGCTGGTGGAGATATTCCCGGGCTGGTCGGACGAACGCTTCCCTTTGTATGCGCTATACCCTTCGCGCCGGCTGCTGCCGCCGAAAACGCAGGCTTTCCTGGAGTTCGTCATCGGCGAAATCAATCGGCATCATGGAAAATGATGCCGAGCGTGTGGCGGTGGCCGCTGCGCAGGCGGCTGACGCCGTGGCGCATGTTGACACGGTAAGTGCCGCGCGTGCCCGGCACCGGCCGGTGGAAGACCGGAAAGATCACGCAATCGCCCTGCTGCAAAGGCACCACTTCCACGCGCGACTGCATGCGCGGGCGCTGCTCGGTGAGCACGAACTCGCCGCCCTCGAAATCCCGGCCCGGCTGCGACAACAGGAAAGCCGCCTGCAGTGGAAACACATGCTCGCCATACAAATCCTGGTGCAGGCAGTTATAGTCGCCCGCCCCGTACTGCAGCAACAGCGGCGTAGGCCGCAGCTGCCCCACCGCATGGCAGCGCGCGATGAAATCCGCATGCTGCGCCGGAAAGCGCGGCTCCAGTCCCATGGTGGCGTACCAGCGGTTGGCAATTGCCGCCAGTGGCGGATACATCGAAGCGCGCAATTCCGCGATCAGATCCGGCAGCGGATAGCGAAAGTACTGGTACTCCCCCTTGCCGAAACCATAGCGCTGCATGACGACCCGGCTGCGATAAAGTTCCGGTTGGCCATAGCCCGCCGCCAGCGCCGCGCATTCCGACGGCGATAACACGCCCCGCACCAGCGCACAGCCAAATTCATCGAGGTCAGAAGCAATACGCGGCCAGTCGAACGCCGGGCGCGAACCGGCCGCCGCAGCCAGCGGCGGCGCAAACAGGTCGCCCATCATGCCGCCGCCTCGGTAGCCGCCTCCGCCTCGCGTTCCAGCAAAGCCGCCTTGCGCTCCACGCCCCAGCGATAGCCCGAAATCGACCCATCGTTGCGCACCACCCGGTGGCAGGGAATCGCCACCGCAATCGCATTGGCCGCACAAGCGCCGGCCACGGCCCGCGCTCCGTTGGGCGCCCCGACGCGCTGCGCCAGCTCCGCATAGCTGACCGTTTCGCCGGCCGGAATCTCGCGCAAGGCTTGCCACACGCGCTGCTGGAAGGCCGTGCCGCGCACATCGAGCGGCAAATCCAGGCCGATCTGCGGCGCCTCGACGAAGGCGATCACGCGCGCCACCACCTGTTCATAATCAGTCTCCGCGCCGCGCAGCTCGGCCTGCGGGAAACGGTCTTGCAGGTCATGCGCCAGCGCCTGCGGATCGTCGCCCAGCAGGATGCAGCAAATCCCGCGCTCGGTGCTGGCGACCAGGATTGCCCCCAGCGAGCACTGGGCAATGGCGAAGCGGATCACCGCCCCGCGCCCGCCCGCGCGCCAGGCCGAAGGCGTCATGCCCAGCGCACCCGGGGTGGCGGCATAAAAGCGCCCGCTGGAATTGAAGCCGGCCGCGTAGATGGCATCGGTCACGCTGGCCTCGTCGGCCAGGCCCTGCTGCATGCGCCGCGCGCGCGCCGCCGCCGCATAGGCTTTGGGCGTGAGCCCGGTCTGGGCCTTGAACACGCGGTGGAAGTGGAAGCGGCTCATGCCGCCCGCTGCCGCCAGGGCGTCGAGGTCGGGCGCCACTTCGGAAGCATCGATCAGGCGGCACACCTCGGCCACCATGGCCGCATGGCGCTCGGCCAGCGGCGGCTGGTCCGGCTTGCAGCGCTTGCAGGGCCGGAAACCCGCCGCCTCGGCCGCGGCGATCGAGGCGTGGAAGGCCACGTTCTCGCGCAGGGCCGGCCGCGCGCCGCAGGAAGGGCGGCAGAACACGCCGGTGGTGCGCACGGAATAATAGAACTGGCCATCGGCCGCGCTGTCGCGCGCCTGCACGGCGGCCCAGCGCTCGTTGTCGGTCAGGTAAGGCTTCATCGGGTTCATTGCAAGCTCCAGTCGGTAGTATGCCACCATGGTAGGCAGGCCGCCGGGCGGCGGCACTCCGCCGCTTGCTATTGAATTCCCGAATGCTACAATCGCCGCACTCATCCGGAGGACGGCTTGGAAGAACTACAACAACATGACACCCCCATCTTTCAACGCATCAAGGACTTCCTGCTGGCGCAGATTGCCGCCGGGGCCTGGAAGGAAGGCGATGTGATCCCTTCCGAGCAGGCGCTGGTCAAGCAGTTCAGCGTCTCGCGCATGACCGTCAACCGCGCCGTGCGCGAGCTGACTGCGGAAGGGGTGCTGACACGGCGCCAGGGCGCCGGCACCTATGTCGCGCCGCAAAAAGTCCAGGCCACCCTGCTGGAAATCAAGAGCATTGCCGACGAGGTGCGGGCGCGCGGCCACGCCCACCGCAGCGCGCTGCAGCTGCTCGAGCGCGCCAAGGCAGGCGACCTGCTGGGCAAGGCGTTCGACTTGCCGCCCGGACACGAGCTTTACCATTCCGTCATCGTGCACTTTGAAAACGGGGTGCCGATCCAGGTGGAAGACCGCTGGGTCAACCCGCTGTGCGCGCCCGACTACATGGCGCAGGATTTCACCCACACCACGCCCAATGAATACCTGGTGCGGGCAGCGCCGCTGCAGGCGGCCACTTACAGCATAGAAGCGCTGGTGCCGCCGCGTGAAATCGCTGACATGCTGGCCATGGACGCGCGCCAGCCCTGCCTGGTGCTGAAGCGCCAGACCCAGTCGGCGGGCCGCGTGGCCTCGCTCGCCACCATGTGGCATCCGGGCCATCGCTACCAATTTGGCGGCAGCGTCCCCGCCTGAGCAATGCTATAGTTGACCGCACGCCAGCGCCCCCGCGCTGGCCAGAAAGGGATGCCTTGTCGCCACTGAGCCAGAAAGCCGCCCCGCCTGTTCCCGCCCGCGTGCGCCGGCGCGCCCGCCGCTGCTGCGCGCGCATCCTGGCGCGCGCCCTCGTGCTGGCCCTCGCCTCCGTGTCCCTGCTGGCCATGCCCGGCGCCAGCGCTGCCGAAGCCGTGACCGTCCAGCTCAAGTGGCACCACCAGTTCTCGTTTGCCGGCTATTACGCGGCCCAGGCCAAGGGCTATTACCGCGACGCCGGGCTGGACGTGACGCTGCGCGAAGCCCAGCCGGGCCAGGACGCGCTGCAGTTCGTGCTCGACGGCGGCGCCCAGTATGGCGTCGGCAATTCCTCGCTGCTGCTGCGGCGGGCGGCCGGTGCGCCGGTGGTGCTGCTGGCCTCCGTGTTCCAGCATTCGCCGCTGATCCTGGCCGTGCGGCTGGACGAGCAGGGCCGGCGCCGGCCCTGGCCCGGCGCCCGCGTCGCGCTGGGGCCCAACACCGAGGAGTTGCGGGTCTACCTGCAGCATGAGCAGGTGCCGCTGGGGCAGCTGACGATCGTGCCCGCCACGCGCAGCGCGGAAGACCTGCAGGCCGGGCGCGTCGACGCGATCTCGGGCTACCTGAACGTGACGCCGTATGCGCTCGAGCGCGCCGGCCTGCGCTATGAAATCCTGCATCCGCGCAGCGCCGGCATCGATTTTTACGGCGACAACCTGTACACCACCGAGAGCGAGCTGCGCGAGCACCCGGCGCGCGCGCGCGCCCTGCGCGAAGCCACGCTGAAAGGCTGGCGCTACGCGCTCGAGCACCCGAACGAGATCGTCGACCTGATCCGCGCGCGCTACCCCGAACGCAAGCCGCGCGAAGAGCTGCTGTGGGAAGCGGCCCAGGTGGCGCCGCTGCTGGAGCAGCACCTGATCGAACTGGGCCACAGCAACCCGCTGCGCTGGCAGGGCATTGCCGACAGCTATGCCGCTGCCGGCCTGCTGCCGGCCGACTTCAAGCTGGAAGGCTTCCTCTACCACGACAGCCCCGCCACACCGACCTGGCACTATGCGCTGGGCGTGGCGCTGGCCCTGCTGGCCGGCGCCGCCCTGTGGCGCCTGCTGCGCGTGTCGCGCGCCCTGCGCGGCGCCGAAGTGCGGGTCGGCGACGCCGAGCGCATTGCCAGCTTCGCGCTGGAAGGCGCCGGCGAAGGCTCGTGGGACTGGCAGCCGCAGCGCCCGGCCCTGCACCTGTCGCCGCGCTACTGCGAAATCCTCGGCTACGCGCCGGGCGAGCTGCGCCCGGCCAATGTCGAGCAGTGGCTGCAGCTGGTGCACCCGGACGACCGCGCCCGCGTCGCCAGCGAAGTCGCAGCGCTGGACAACCCGGAAGTCGGGCGCACCCCGTTCACCATGGAATTCCGCATGGCTTGCCGCGACGGCAGCTGGACCTGGGTGCTGGCGCGCGGCATGGTGCTGGCGCGCGACGGCGCCGGCCGCCCGCTGCGCATGTCCGGCACCCTGGGCGACATTTCCGACCGCAGCGCGGCCGAACTGGCGCGCATGGCCGCCATGCTCGATGCCCTGCCCGGCGCGCTGCTGGTGGCCGACCGCGGCGGGCGCGTGCGCCAGGCCAACGAGGCGGCCGAGGCCGTGTTTGCCGCCGAAGCCGGCAAGCTGGCCGGCGCCTCGATGGAACTGCTGATCCCCGACGTGATGCGCGACGCCCCGGGCCGCCCGCGCGAGCTGTTCGCCCGCCCGAAAATGCCGGGCCGGGTGCTGACCGCGCGCCGCCTCGACGCCAGCCACTTCCCTGCCATGGTGCACCTGGCGCCGATCCAGCTGGCCGGCCAGGGCCTGGTGGTGGTATCGCTGCGCGACATGACCCAGCGCCAGAGGGCCGAAGAAGCGCTGCAAGCGTCGTCCGAGCGCTACCGCCTGATCGTGCAGACCGCGGCCGAAGGCATCTGGATGTGCGACGCCGCCGACAACACCAGCTTCGTCAACCCCACGATGGCGCGCATGCTGGGCTACGAGGTCGAGCACATGCTGGGGCGCCCGATGGCCGACTTCATGGACCCCGAATGCCCGGCCCTGCAGGCGCAGCGCCAGCACGGCGGCGCGCCCGCCATGCCGCCCGAGCCGGCCGAAGGACGCTTCTACCGCCAGGACGGCTCCTCGCTGTGGGCCCTGCTCTCGACCACCACCGTCAATGCCGACAACGGCAGCTATGCCGGCACCCTGACCATGGTCACCGACATCACCGACCGCCGCCTGGCCGAACTGGCGCTGCGCCACTCCAACCAGCGCCTCGCTTCGGTGTTCAACGCCGTCACCAACGGCCTGCTGGTGTTCGACGCCGCCGGCAATATTGTCGAATGCAATGCCGCCGCCAGCCGCATGCTGGGGCGCGCCGCCGCGCGCGGCGCCGGCCAGTGGGACGGCGTGCACGAAGACGGGCGCCGCTTTTCCGCGCCCGAACACCCGGTGGCGCAAGCGCTGGCCAGCGGCCAGCCGGTGCGCGACGTGGTGATGGGGGTGCCGGCCGCCGCCAGCGCCGACACCTGCTGGCTGTCGGTCAACGTCGAACCGCTGCGCGACGAGCACGGCCCGGGCAGCATGCTGGTGGCCAGCCTGACCGACATCACTTACAGGAAGCGCAGCGAAGACGCGCTGCGCCAGGGCGAACAGCGGCTGCAGGAAATCATCCAGATGATGCCGATCGGCCTGTTCATCAAGGACAAGGACAGCCGCATGCTGCTGATGAACCGCGCCTGCGAGCAGCAGTTCGGCTACACCTTCGACGAATTGAACAACGGCGACTACAGCGTATTCCACGCGCCGGAAGAAGCGGCCGCCTTCCGCGCGCGCGACCTGGAAGCGTTTGCCGGGCGCAGCCTGATCGACTTCGAGGAAACCATCTGGAACCCGGCCCTGGGCCAGTCGCGCCAGCTGCGCACCTTCAAGAAGCCGGTGTACGACGCCCACGGCGCGCCGGCCTACCTGATCTGCATGTCGATCGACATCTCGGACAGCAAGGCCAACGAACGCGCCCTGCGCGAACTCAATGAACACCTGGAAGAACGCGTGGCGCAGCGCACCGCGCAGCTGGAAGAAGCGCGCCAGCAGGCCGAGGAGGCCAGCGCCGCCAAGGGCCAGTTCCTGGCCAAGATGAGCCACGAGATCCGCACCCCGATGAATGGCGTGATCGGCATGGCCTACCTGGCGCTGAAGACCGACCTCGAACCGCGCCAGCGCGATTACCTGGAAAAGATCCGCTTCGCCGGCGAGCACCTGTTGCGCATCATCGACGACATCCTCGACATCTCGAAGATCGAAGCGGGCAAGCTGGAAATCGAGGACGTCGACTTCTCGCTCGACCACGTGATCCAGACCCTGACCACGGTGGTGGCGCCGAAAGCGGCCAGCCGCGGCCTGCGCCTGGCCTTCGACATCGACCCGGCGCTGCCGCCGGTGCTGCGCGGCGACCCGCTGCGCCTGGGCCAGGTCCTGATCAACTACGTCAACAACGCGATCAAGTTTTCCGAGCAGGGCAGCATCGAAGTCAGCGTGCGCCAGCTGCTGGCCGACGAGCAGGCCTGCCTGCTGCGCTTTGAAGTGCGCGACCACGGCATCGGCCTGTCGGACGCCGAGCAGGGCAAGCTGTTCCAGGCCTTCCAGCAGGCCGACACGGCCATCACGCGCGAATACGGCGGCACCGGCCTCGGCCTGGCCATCTGCAAACAGCTGGCGCAGCTGATGGGCGGCGAAGTGGGCGTGCGCAGCGCGCCCGGCGCCGGCAGCACCTTCTGGTTCACGGCCCGCCTCGGCGTCTCGCCGCGCGGCCTGCCCGACGTGATCAATGAAGTCAACGCCGCCGCCGCCGCCCTGCTGGACAGCGCGCGCAGCACGGCGGCCATGCAGGCGCTGAAGGACGCGCGCATCCTGCTAGTCGAGGACAACACCTTCAACCAGCAGATCGCGCTCGAGATGCTGGAAGAAGCCGGCTCCTCGGTATGCCTGGCCAACAACGGCGCCGAAGCGCTCGACCTGTTGCACCAGGCCGAATTCGACTGCGTGCTGATGGACGTGCAGATGCCCCTGATGGACGGCCTGGAAGCGACGCGCCGCATCCGCGCCGACCCGGCCCTGGCCGCCACCCGCGTGCTGGCCATGACCGCCACCGCCACCAAGGACGACCGCGAGCGCTGCCTGCAGGCCGGCATGGACGACTTCATCGCCAAGCCGATCCAGCCGGCCCTGATGTACCAGAAGATCGCCAGCTGGCTGCCCGAGCGCGAAGCCGGCGCCGGCGACGCCAGCGGCAGCGCGGCGCCGCTGCCGCGGCGCGCCGCCTTCCGCCCCACGCTGGCCGGCGACCCGGCCGTGATCGACCTGTCGGTGCTGGCCCAGCTCCTGGGCTACCACCCGCAAAAGATCCGCAAGTTCGCCTTCAAGTTCCTACAGACCAGCGAAGCGGGCTTTACTGAAATGGAAGCCGCGCTGGCGGCCGGCGAGCTGCAGAAAGTGCGCGAGCTGGGCCACCGCATCAAGAGCAGCGCGCGCGCCGTCGGCGCCCTCGGCATGGCCGAGCTGTGCCTGCAGCTGGAACAGCTGGCGCCCGAGGCCGAAGCGGCCGCCGCGCGCAGCGTGCTCGACCGCCTGTGGCCGCTGCTGCACGCGGTGAGCGAGCACATCATGACCAACACCACCTTTGCCGACGATGACTGAGACCCCCACCACGCCCCTGCGCATCCTGCTGGTCGACGACGACCCCTTCATGCTGAGCATGCTGGCCGACATGCTGGAAGACCTCGGCCAGCTCAATGTGCGCAGCGAAAGCGACGCCCGCCAGGCCTTGCTGGCGCTGCCGCAATACCGGCCCGACCTGCTGGTGTGCGACCTGTCGATGCCCGACATGGACGGCATCGAATTCCTGCGCAAGGCCGCCGACAGCCATTTTGGCGGCGCGGTCGCCCTGTTGTCCGGCATGGACGCCGGCATCCGCCAGGCCGCCGAAACGCTGGCGCGCGCGCACGGCCTGGCCCTCCTGGGCACGCTGGCCAAGCCCGCCACCGCGGCCGCCCTGGCCGAGCTGCTGACCCAGGCCGCCGCCCGCCGCCCCGCCTGAGCCCGTGTCAACCCTGGGGTCAGGCTCTTTGGTTGACACAAGCTCGTGCATGCGACAGTTGAGCTCGTGGCAAGCAAAGGGTCTGACCCCAAGGTTGACACAGGCGCGGCCGTAGGCGTGAGCGGGAGTACACAGGCTGGAAAAATCGGTTATTATTTGGGCCATTCCCGCCCTGATTCCCGCTTGACTTCCCAGTATTGAATTAGCGCAGTTCGTCGCCAGATGGGCGATAACAGCAAGGGATATTCCCGGGCGAACACTCAACTAAGGAAAAATATGAGCGACCTGATCAAACACATTACCGATGCCTCCTTCGAGTCCGACGTGCTGAAGGCCGACCGCCCTGTGCTGGTGGACTTCTGGGCCGAATGGTGCGGCCCTTGCAAGAGCATCGCCCCGATCCTGGAAGAAGTGGCCAAGGAATACGACGGCAAGCTGACCATCGCCAAGCTGGACGTGGACAGCAACCAGGCCGTGCCAGGCAAGTTCGGCATCCGCGGCATCCCGACCCTGATCCTGTTCAAAAATGGCGTGCCAGCCGCACAAAAAGTCGGCGCGATGGCAAAAGGTCAACTGACCTCTTTCATCGACAGCAATATTTGATGTAAGATAGGCGGTGCTGCGCCCGCAGCCCGCCTGATGGCAGGGAAAGCGCCCAAAAACCTTTCCCTTTAATTAAAAGAACCCACGTAGTTCCCTCCCCTACCCTTACTTTCCCGTCACGGGACACTCAAACAGCTATGCACCTTTCTGAACTTAAGGCTATGCACGTTTCAGCTTTGCTGGAAATGGCAATCAGCCTCGATATCGACAATGCGGCCCGCCTGCGCAAGCAGGAACTGATGTTCGCGATCCTGAAAAAGCGCGCCAAGGCCGGCGAACAGATTTTCGGCGACGGCGCCCTGGAAGTCCTGCCTGACGGCTTCGGCTTCCTGCGCTCGCCAGACGCCTCCTACATGGCGTCGACCGACGATATTTACATTTCCCCGTCCCAGATCCGCCGCTTCAACCTGCACACCGGCGATTCGATCGAGGGCGAGGTGCGTACCCCGAAGGATGGCGAGCGCTATTTCGCCCTGGTGAAAGTGGACAAGGTCAACGGCGAATCGCCGGAAGCGTCCAAGCACCGCATCCTGTTTGAGAACCTGACCCCGCTGCACCCGAACGTGCCGCTGCGCCTCGAGCGCGACATGACCGGCACCGAGAACATCACCGGCCGCATCATCGACCTGGTGGCGCCGATCGGCAAAGGCCAGCGCGGCCTGCTGGTGGCATCGCCCAAGTCCGGCAAGTCCGTGATGCTGCAGCATATCGCGCACGCCATCACCACCAACCACCCGGACGTGACCCTGATCGTGCTCTTGATCGACGAACGTCCAGAGGAAGTGACCGAGATGCAGCGCTCGGTGCGCGGCGAAGTAGTGGCATCGACCTTCGACGAGCCGGCTACCCGCCACGTGCAGGTTGCCGAGATGGTGCTGGAAAAAGCCAAGCGCCTGGTCGAAATGAAAAAAGACGTGGTGATCCTGCTGGACTCGATCACCCGCCTGGCGCGCGCCTACAACACCGTGATCCCGGCGTCGGGCAAGGTGCTGACCGGCGGTGTGGATGCCAACGCGCTGCAGCGTCCGAAGCGCTTCTTCGGCGCCGCGCGTAACGTGGAAGAAGGCGGCTCGCTGACCATCGTGGCCACCGCGCTGATCGAAACCGGTTCGCGCATGGACGACGTGATTTACGAAGAATTCAAGGGCACCGGCAATATGGAAGTGCACCTGGAGCGCCGCCTGGCCGAGAAGCGCGTCTACCCGGCCATCAACCTGAACAAGTCGGGCACCCGCCGCGAGGAACTCTTGATCAAGGCCGACCAGCTGCAGAAGATCTGGATCCTGCGCAAGCTGTTGTACTCGATGGACGAGATCGAGGCGATGGAGTTCATCCTCGACAAGATGCGCGCCACCAAGAACAACGGCGAGTTCTTCGAGATGATGCGCCGCGGCGGCTAAGCCCGCCTCAAAAAGGGGACGTAACACATTATTCGCCCGGCGAATAATGTGTTACGTCCCCTTTTTTACGCTATAATCGCGAGTTCATTTAAACCCTGGCAAGTGAGCGGCAATCGGGTCGAGAGGCAGTAAGGACCGACGAAGTGCTGTTTGGCTACCAATATTGAGAGAAAAGCATGAAAGCTGATACCCATCCAGATTACCGCGAAGTCCTGTTCCACGACGTGTCCTGCGACTTCAAGTTCATCACCCGCTCGACCATCCAGACCCGCGACACCGCGACCCACGAAGGTAAAGAGTACCCACTGGTGAAGATCGAGGTTTCCTCCGAATCGCACCCATTCTTCACCGGCCAGCACAAGATCGTCGACACCGCCGGTCGCGTGGAAAAGTTCCGCCAGAAGTTCGGCAAAGTCGGTTCCAAGACCGCAGTTGCAAACGGCTAATCCCCGTCGCAGCGAAAAAAAAGGCAGCCGCGGCTGCCTTTTTTCTTTTTACCCGTCATACTCCTGCTTTCCAAAGAATAAGCCCTGACCGATGAAGCCAGTCCGTCTGCCCGCCGCCGCCACCCGCACCCTGCCCCGCTGGGCGTTTTTTGCCCTGGGCTTGCTGTACATCCTGCCGGGCCTGATCGGGCGCGAACCGTGGAAAAACGATGACGCGGCCAGCTTCGGCGTCATGTGGACCATGGCGCACGGCAGCTGGCAGGACTGGCTGTGGCCGAACATCGCCGGCCTGTCGGTGACCGACGAAGGCCCGCTGGCATTCTGGCTGGGTGCCCTGGGCATCAAGCTGTTCGGCTGGGCCCTTGGCGACGTGCTGGGCGCGCGCGTGGCCACCCTTGGCGTGTTCCTGCTGGGCGTGATGGCGGTCTGGTATGCCACCTTCAACCTGGGCCGCCGCCCGGAAGCCCAGCCGCTGCGCCTGGCCTTTGGCGGCCAGCCGGAGCCGGACGATTTCGGCCGTACCCTGGCCGATGCCGCCGTGCTGATCTACCTCGGCTGCCTGGGCTTGCTGGTGCACAGCCACGAAACGACGGCCGAGCCGCTGCAAGTGTCCTTGCTGGCGCTCACGCTATACCGCAGCGTGCGCTATATGGAATTGCCTTCGCTGCGCAATGCCGCCCTGGCCGGCCTGGGACTTGGCTTGCTGACCCTGACGCGCGGCTGGGTGGTGCCGGCGGCCCTGGTGGTCGCCCTGTTTGCCTGCACCCGCTTCCTGGCGATGCCGGCCGGCCGTTCGCTGCGCGACCTGGCCTTTGCCGTGGCGGTTGCCATCGGCGTCACAGCGTTGTGGGCCGTGCCGGCCCTGCTGGCCCGCCCTTATGGCCAGGCGCCCCTGTCCGCCTGGATGGCCTGGAACGAAGCCCAGCTCACCATCGGCGGCTTTGAAGGCTTGCGCACCTTCTTCCGCGTCGGCGTCTGGTTCTTCTGGCCGGCCTGGCCGTTCGCCGCCTGGGCCGTGTGGGCCTGGCGCCGCCAGAGCAACCTGCTGCACATCGTGGTGCCGACCACCTTCGTCACCGTCGCCACCATCCTGGTGCTGATCAACCCGGCGCCAGAACAGGGCCACTTGCTGATGCTGCTGCCGCCGCTGGCCATCATGGCCGCCTTCGGCCTGCTGACCATGAAGCGCGGCGCCATCAATGCCATCGACTGGTTCAGCGTGATGGTGCTGACACTGTGCGCGGCGGTGTTGTGGCTGTTCTATTACGCCCAGCTGACCGGCTGGCCGGCCAAGCCGGCGCACAATGTGCTCAAGCTCTTGCCGGGCTTCGCGCCGGAAGTGAGCTGGCTGTCGCTGCTGGTCGGCCTGTGCGCGACTGCCGGCTGGTTCGTGCTGGTGCACTGGCGCCTGTCGCGCCGTCCGGCCGTGCTGTGGCGCGCCGTGGTGCTGTCGTCCGGCGGCCTGATCCTGATCTGGATCTTGCTGATGACCCTGTTCCTGCCGCATGTGAATTACAGCAAGAGCTACGCCGCCGTGGCGCGCGAGGCAGCCGCCGCGCTGCCGGCCGGCACCGATTGCGTGCAAAGCAATGTCACGCCGGCCCAGCGCGCCTCCTTCGCCTTCTTTGGCAGGATTCCGTTCAATGGCGTCGAACAGCGCCGCTGCGAAGTCATGCTGTTGCAAGATAGCATCAAATCTCGTGCCTACCAGCAACAGCCCGGTGCCGAGTGGGAACCGCTATGGGAAGGACGCCGCGCCTCGGACCGCAGCGAGCGTTTCCGCCTGTTCAAGCGGCGCACGGTTCAAGCCAACTGATTGTCCGCCGGCCCGCCTCCCTGCTATCCTGTGCCGGACGATAGCAAAGAGGTAGGCATGGTTTCAGGCTTGGCGTATCTGGCAATGTTGATGGGAATTGCACCGGCACTGGCAGCCCCGCCGCTGGTCATCACGTCCGAGCATTCGCCGCCGGCCAGCATGAAGGTGGGTGAGCAGGTGGTCGGCCGCGAAGGCGAAAAGATCCGCGAAATGCTGGCCCGCACCGGCTACGCCTACACCATCGACGTGCTGCCCTGGAAGCGCGCCTTCACCATGGCGCAGCGCGATCCCTACACCTGCGTCTATTCCACTTCGCGCACGCCGGAACGCGAAAAGCAGTTCAAATGGGTCGGCCCGACCGATGAAGCGGAATGGGTGCTGATGGGACGCGCTGGCCGCCAATACAATGTCCACAGCCTGGACGATGCGCGCAAGCTGCGCATCGGCACCTATAACGGCGACGCGCGCGACGAGTTCCTGCGCGCGCGCGGCTTCGACGTGGACGGCGCGCCGGACAATGCCTCCAATCCTAAAAAGCTGATGCTCGACCGCATCGACCTGTGGGCAGTCGGCGTGCGCAACAACGACCTCAGCGCACTGGCCCAGTTCGCCGCGCCGGAGGCCCTGGTGCCGGTGCTGACTTTCCACCACGTCAAGGTCTACCTGGCCTGCAACCCTTCCGTCCCCGACGCCATGATCGCGCGCATGAACGCCACCCTCGACGCCATGCGCAAGGACGGCACGTTTACAAGATTGGAAAAGAAATACGAGCAATGGCAAGCCAACAAATGACTTGCCATTTATTACTGTTGCGCAACTAAAGTTTTTTTGGTGTGCACCGGACGCGAGCTTGGTTTACGCGTTATAGTCACCATATGCGGAATGTTGCCGTACAGCATTTCTGACAACAATGGGGCCAGCCGAGGCAGATGCCGCCGGCCATAGGCCCACGAGAAACCCTTGCGATTTCCAGGCCTATGTTCAATATCTACAAGCTCCAACTCGCCCTCAAGAACCCTCTGGTGCGCATCACCCTGGTGCTGCTGGCTACCGCCGCCCTCGCTTTCGCGCTGCTGCGCGGCGACGTGGCGCAGGATGCCGCGCCGGTCGTGCGTTCGCAGAATATCGGAGAAATCACGGCCCTGGTGGCCCAGCGCGACAAGCTCGAATACCTGCTGATCGCGCGCCCGCTGGCCGACTCGCCGCGCTACGTCTACAAGTTCAGGGACGACGCCACCCTGCACGTGGTCGTGGTGCCCAGCACCTCGCACCAGAGCCTGGAGCGCGAAGTCCTGCTGCGCAATAACATTCCCTACGCCATCGCCAAGGAAGACTTCCTGGCCGCCCACAAGGGCGTGCTGCTGGACGATGGCGGCCAGTGGGCCAGCGTGCAAGCTTTCCTGAAGCGCCATGCCTTCGACATCTTCGTGGTCGGCCTGGTGCTGTTCGTGCTGAAGTGGGGCGTGCCGGGCATGGGCATGAACGCTTCCGTGATCACGCCGGACCAGCTCAAGGGTTCGATGGATGACCTGATCGGCATGGAAGACATCAAGCAGGAAGTGCTGCACCTGGAAGACATGATCCGCAACCGCGAAGTCTACAAGCAACACAATATCGACAAGCCGTTCAACGTGATGCTGACCGGCCCGGCAGGCACCGGCAAGACCAAGCTGGCCGGCTACCTGGCCAAGCGCCTCGGCTATCCGCTGATCCAGGCCTCCGGCTCGGCGCTGGAATCGGGTTATGTCGGCGGCGGCTCGAAAGCCCTGAATGCGCTGTACAAGAAGGCTTGTGCGCGCGGCAACTGCATCATCTTCCTGGACGAGGCGCAGGCCCTGTTCATGCCGCGCGGCCGCGGCGAGAAGAAGTGGGAAGACGATACCGCGAATACCCTGCTGGGCCTGCTCGACGGCGTGAAAAGCGAACAGGGCCAGGGCGTGATCTGGATCGTCGCCTCCAACTTCGACGATGCCTCGACCGCCATGGATGAAGCCATGCTGCGCCGCTTCAGCGTGAAGATCAACTTCCGCCTGCCGAACAAAGGCGAGCGCCGCGCGCTGCTCGACTCCTTCCTGAAACGCAAGCAGGACGGCCTGGTGGACTGGAACGACATGGACCTGGACCAGGTGGCGGAAATCACCGCCAACCTCAGCCCCGCCCTGCTGGAAACCGTGGTCGACCGCGCTTCGATGATCTCGATCCAGGAAAAGTGCGTGATCAACACCGACCTGATGTTCCGCGCTTTCGAGCGCGCCACCATCGGCCTGACCGACCGCGCCACCACGGCCGAGAAGACCCGCCAGCGCGAACGCATCGCCCTGCACGAGCTGGGCCACTTCTTCATGCAGATCGACCCTTACCTGCGCGCCGGCCTGCCGCTGGCAGAGGTGAAGGAGAAATCGCACTTGCTGAAGATTTCGACCGAAGCGGTGTCGAAGATGAATGCGCTGGGCTATGTGCTGTCGGCCGGCGACGACATGTCGCTGCGCACGCTGGAAGAAATGGAACGCGACGTGATGCAGCTGTACGGCGGCGTGGCGGCGGAAGAATTGTTCTACGGCGCGCGCGGCATTTCGGTCGGCAGCCAGAACGATATCGAGAAAGCCACCAAGATGCTGAACATGATGGTCAACCGCCTGTCGATGTATTCGCGCTCCAAGCTCGATTACAGCCAGCTGCGCGGCGAGACCGGCGACGAGCACACCCTGGTGCAGGTGGAAGCCAAGGCCGACGAGTTGTACAGCACCACGCTGGCGGCCATGCGCGACTACCGCACGGTGATGGAATCCATCAAGGAAGAGCTGATGGAGCGCTATGTGCTGTCGAAGGATGCCATCTTCGCGCTGCTGGAGGAGCGCCTCGATCCGGCACCCCTGAAGCAGGCGGCGTAAGGCTTGCGCCCCGCTAGCGCGAGGCGATCACGGTGATGTCCTTGCCGCTGGCGGCATCGGCCATCGACAGTTTTTCGTAGTTGCGGATGGTGACTGCCGAGCCGTCGCGATTGAATTCGACGCGTGTGCCGGCGGCGGTCACCAGCTGCCCTGGCGCGGCCGGGAACATCTCGGTGCGCGGCTCATCTTCCAGCTGGGCGAAGAATTTCCTGCCGAACTGGATGAAACGGATGCTCTTGCCGTTGCCCAGGTCATAGCGGTAAGCGTAGTCGCGGAACTCGCTGCGGTACATCGTATAGCTGCCGGGCGCAGGCACGCGCACCGTCAGATCGTCTCCCGCCAGGGCGGAAGCGCTATACAACAAGGCGAATGCGGCAGCACTCGCTGCCAGGGTTTTCATGGCGTCACTCCTTCAAATAAAGCGTCGTGGCGCACCGCTTTGATGCGCCACGGCCGCTGCATTGTCTGGCTTAGCGCTTGGCCACCATGCGCACATTGGTCTCCGTCATCGCAACCGACATCGGCAGGCGCTCGAAGTTTTCGATCACCACTTCTTCGCCATGGTCGCGGAATTCAACGCGGGTCCCGGCCGCCGTCACGAAAGTATTGACCGAGGTGGGGAACAACTCGACCCGGTCTTCCAGTTTCAGGCGCGCCCAGTAGTGGCCGCCCGACTGCGTGAACTTGATGGTCATGTCATTGCTCAGGGCATAGCGGTTCGCATAGTTATCGAAGGTGCCCTTGTACAGCTTGAAACCTTGGGGCGCCTGGATCTTCACGGTTGCATCGTCAACACCGGCAGCGAAAGCGCTGCCACCCAACATCAGTGCTGCCACGGCACTTAGCATCATCAGCTTTTTCATCATCTTCTCCGATTGGTTCGCCTGGGTCGCCCCGTCGTCAGTAAAAGGTGCGGGGTCAATTCAAAATTAGCAAAGGGCGTTCGGATGTGCAGGTCCGGGCGACGAACAGCGCGTTCCGGGGAATAGAACGCATGATGCGCGGACGAACTGCAATCTCGGCCTGGAGGACTTGCCGTCAGTGCGGCATTGCTGTCCGGGGCGCGCCCTGGCCCGAATCTGGAAGGGCGCTCGGGGCCGGGGCGGGTGGGGTGCACCTGCGCCGGCTGTCCAAACCTGGTGCCCTGCGCCGTGGCCGGTAGGCTGGGCGCTGCGGGAGCAAGCTTGCGCTTGCGGCGGCCCTGTGGTGGCCGCAGTGTCTCTTTCGACTTGGTCCATCCTACGCCCGGCTGTTCCTGTTGGAAAGCTGGCCGGGCGCTCATTTTTTTCAATTTGCACACCCCACCCAATAGCTTAAATATTCGCTGCAGGGTTGCCGCGGGGTGGCAAATCGGTAATAATGCGTGTCGCGTTAAGTGGCCCGAGTGGTGAAATTGGTAGACGCAGCGGACTCAAAATCCGCCGCCGCAAGGCGTGCCGGTTCGATTCCGGCCTCGGGCACCACCTCTTCTTCCCTGACGCTTGCCTTCAATATACGCTGCCGCGCGCGCCGTGGCATCCGTAAGGCTACCCAGATTCCCGCTGTTCCCTACCTATTTTTTGCTGCAGCCGGCTCATGAGCTCGGAGCGGTTGTGGGCGCCCAGTTTGTCCAGCAGGGCCGATACATGGTGTTCCACCGTGCGCGGCGAGCGCACCAGTCGGCGCGCGATGTCGGCATTGCTTTGCCCGGCCAGCAGCAAATCGAGGATTTGCGCTTCGCGCCGGGTCAGGCCGTCGGGATGGCTGCGCGCAGCCTGGTAGGGCCCGCGCCGCAGCTTGGGCAGGTCGAGGCCGGCGCCAAGCCGGCTGGCCAGGCTGCGTGCGCGCGCGGCTGCCGGCCGTGCGCCCAGTTCTTCAAACAGCGCCAGCGCGCGCAAGGCGGCCGCACCGGCGCCTTCGCCCGGCAAGGCCAGCAGCGCCAGCCCGGCCTCGAACGGCAGGCCCAATGCGCGCCACTGGTCGCTGGCCACTGCGCCGTCGCCCGCCAGTTCGGCGGCGATGGGCGGCGGCAGCGCTGCTGCATCCACGTCCGGCAGCGGCAGGCCGGCGCGGTGCTGCCACAGCGCGAGTTCGCCGCGGTCCCACAGGTTGACGCCGGAAATATCGTATTGCGCCAGCGCGGCCAGGCCGGCGCGGCAGGCTGCCAGGTCGCCCGCCACCCAGGCCGTCTCGATCCGGCCCAGGCTCGCCTCCACAATGCGCTGCGGCTCGCCGGTAGCCAGCGCGCCTTGCCAGGCCTCATCCAGGTGGCGCTGGCCCTCAGGCTTGCCAAGCCGGGCGCAGGTGCGGCCCAGCACGGTCAGCGCCGGCAGGCGCATGATCAGGGTCAGCTGCGGCAATTGCAGCACGCCGCGCGCGATCGCCTCCGCTTCCGGCAACCGGCCCTGGGCCATGCGCAATTGCGCCTGCCAGCCGACCAGGTAGTGGGTCCAGGCATCGAGGTCATGCTCGGTGTCGAAGGCGATCCCATCGCTGAGCACCCGCTCCGCCAGGGCGAAGCGCTTGGCGGTGACCGCGCATTCGCTGAGGTTGGTGAAGCAGCGCGCCGCATGCTCGTGGTAGCCGTGCCTGAGCGCCAGCGCCAGGCTTTCTTCCAGCATGGCCTGGCCGGCCGGGTCGCCGCCAAACAGGCGCACGGTGCCAACATTGTTCAGCGCATGGATGCGCGTTTCGACATCGCCCAGTTCGGCCGCCAGCGCCAGCGCACGCTGGCCCCATTCAATCGCGCCTTGCGGCCGGTCCTGCAGCATTTCGTGCTGCGAGCGCAGGCTGTAGGCCATGGCCAGCTCGCTGCTGTGCGGCAGCTGCTCCAGCGTGGCGATGGCTTCCATGCCATAGCGCCCCGCGAGCTCGGCTTCGCCGCGGTACCAGTGCAGGCGCGACAGCCAGCGCAGGTTGAAGCCCACCTTGTCGCTGCGCCCCAGGGCGCGCCACAAGCCGATCGCCTGGTGGCGCGCAGCGATCACGTCGTCATCGATGCGCACCAGGCCTGCTTCATATGACCATTCTTCATACAGCTGCGCCGCTTCCGGCGCCGGCGTGGCCGCGGTGACGAAGCGCAACGCAGCCGCCAGGTGCGCAGCGGCCTGGCGGTGGGCGCCCAGCCTTGCGGCTTCGCGGGCGGCCCGTGGCGCCAGGCGCAGCACGCGGATCGGATCTTGCGCGGCAGCGGAGTGGTGCACCAGGCGCGCCAGCTCGACCGGATGCTGCGCGGGTGCATGCGCCAGCAGCGCTTCGCACACCCTGTCATGCAATTCGCGCAGCCGGGCCGGCGCAATCTGGCTGGCCACGGCCAGCCGGGCCAGTTCGTGGCGGAACATGAAGTGGCCGGCCGCCGTGCTCACCAGCAGGCCGCGTGCCGTGCAGCTGTCGCACGCGTCCGCCACTTGTTCGCCCAGCACGCCGGCCAGCAGCCAGTCTTCGCAGGGCACCGGGCTCACGCTCAATACTTCGAGCAAGGCGCGCTCGGCGCTATCGAGGCGCGCGACACGGGTCCATACCGCGTCGCGCACCGACAGCGGCAAGCTGCCGCTGGCACCGGCTGCGGCCAGCAATTCGGTGACGAAGAAAGGATTGCCGGACGTGATGCGATACAGTTCATCTGCATCGCGTCCGGCTGCTGTAGCGAGTCGCGCCACCGCCTGCAGCGACAGGGGCGACAAGGCGATGCGCTGGGTGCTCGCGGGCGGCAGGTCACCGACCCAGCGCCAGAAAGCATGGCCTGCCATCAGCTCGTCGCTGCGCACACTGGCCACCAGCAGCACGCGCAGGCCGGCCACGCGCCGCGCCAGGTATTTGAGCAGGTCGAGGGTGGCCTGGTCGGCCCAGTGCACGTCTTCCACCAGCAGCACCGTGGTGGCGGGCGCGCTGGCCAGCAGCGCCAGCAGCCTGGCGAACAGCCGGTCGCAGCCGGCATCACCGTCGAGCAAGCCAGCCAGGTCGTCACCCAGCTGTGGCGCCATATCGCGCAAGGGCCCCAGGGCGCGCGGTGTGAACAAGTCTTCACAGCCACCCTGCAGCACGTGATAGCCTGCGCCCAGGCCGGCTGCGAACTCCTTCAGCAAACTCGATTTGCCGATGCCCGCTTCGCCGATCACCAGCGCAGTCGCCCCCTGCCCCGCTGCAGCCTGCTTGGCCATTTCCCGCAAACGTTGCAACGGCGCTTCACGTTCGATCAGCATGCTCTACTTTCGGTTACACCTAAACATTTAAGCAAAAGCGAGCGTGATTGCAAGGAGGGGATCAGGTAAACGGCAGGATGCCAGCCATCGATGTTGAGCGCATCGTTTTTTACCAGCAGGCCGCCGCTCAGGAAGCCGCGGCGGAACAGGCGGTCCGCCTGGGAACCAGCAATTTAGGGCATCTCAGGCGTAGCCGTAGCCGCGCGCCATGGCGGCCGCCGCAATGGGCAAAAGCGCAAATATGTGGATCTCGGCCATCAAGGTCTTGCGGATGGTGCGGATTTCCACCTCTTCCGGCGCAAAGCCGGCATCGGCCGACTGCGCCTTGCGCCAGCGCAGGAAAGCGCGGGTCGGCTTGATGGACAGCAGGCCAATGATGGCAAACAGCACCACCTTGGTCCAGAACACGTGGTTGTGGATGTAAAACCCGGAACCCTTGGCGCCGAAGAACACACGCGAAAAGCCGATCGCGACCAACGAAAGCGACATGATGCCGAGCGCGACGTCGTATTTGGCCGCGAGCTGCACGGCCGGCGGCTGCATGCCCGGCCGCACCAGCACCAGCTGCGCCGTGATGGCCGCGGCAATGCCGAAGGCCAGCAGGTGGTGCACGACTGCGAGCAGCAAGTCGACCATGGCCGGCCTCCTGTTAAGCGCGTTCGGACACCGCGTCGACCACGCACAGCGCCGTCATGTTGACGATGCGGCGCACGGTGGCGGACGGGGTCAGGATGTGCACCGGCGCGGCGCAGCCGAGCAGGATCGGGCCGATCGCAATGCCGTTGCCGGCAGTCTTGACCAGGTTGTAGGCGATATTGGCGGCATCGATGTTCGGCATCACCAGCAGGTTGGCATCCTGCTTCAGCGTGGTGTTGGGCAGCAGCTTGTGGCGCAGCTTGGAATCGAGCGCGGTGTCGCCGTGCATTTCGCCGTCCACTTCCAGGTCCGGCGCGCGCTGGCGCACCAGCTCCAGCGCGGCGCGCATCTTCTGCGCCGATTCGCTGTTGGAGGAGCCGAAGTTCGAGTGCGACAGCAGGGCCGCGCGCGGCACCAGGCCGAAGCGCTTCATCTCTTCCGATGCCATGATGGTGATGGCGGCCAGCTCGTTGGCGTTCGGGTTTTCGTTGACGTGGGTGTCCACCAGCGCCAGCTGGCGGTCCTGCAGCACCAGGATGTTCATCGCCGCGTAGACACAGGCGCCCGGACGGCGGCCCAGCACCTGGTCGATGTAGTGCAGGTGCAGCTGGGTGGTGCCGAAGGTGCCGCAAATCATGCCGTCGGCGTCGCCCTTCTTGATCATCATGGCGCCGATCAGCGAATGGCGGCGGCGCATTTCCAGCTTGGCGTATTCCTGCGTCACGCCCTTGCGCGCGGTCAGCTCGTAGTACGCCTGCCAGTATTCGCGGTAACGCTCGTCGAAGTCCGGGTTGATCACGTCGTAGTCGACGCCCTGCTTCAGGCGCAGGCCGAATTTCTGCACGCGCGCATCCAGCACGGCCGGGCGGCCCACCAGGATCGGGCGCGCCAGCTTCTCGTCGACCACCACCTGCACCGCGCGCAGGATGCGCTCTTCTTCGCCTTCCGCGTAGACGATGCGCTTCATTTCCGCCGGGGTCTGCTTGGCCACGGCGAACACCGGCTTCATGAAGGTGCCGGAACGGTAGACGAACTGCTGCAGGCTGTCGGCGTAGGCTTCCAGGTCCTTGATCGGGCGGGTAGCAACGCCCGAATCGGCTGCCGCCTTCGCCACGGCCGGCGCGATCTTGGTCAGCAGGCGCGGGTCAAACGGCATCGGGATCAGGTATTCCGGGCCGAAGGCCAGGTTGGCGATGCCGTAGGTGGTGGCAACGATGTCCGATTGCTCGGCGTGCGCCAGGTCGGCAATCGCGTGCACCACGGCGATTTCCATTTCGCGGGTGATGGTGCTGGCGCCGCTGTCGAGCGCACCGCGGAAAATGTAAGGGAAGCACAGCACATTGTTGACCTGGTTCGGGTAGTCCGAACGGCCGGTGCAGATGATGGCGTCGCCACGCACCGCTTTCACGTCTTCCGGCAGGATTTCCGGGTTCGGATTGGCCAGCGCCAGGATCAGCGGGTTAGGCGCCATCTGCTTGACCATGTCCTGCTTCAGCACGCCGCCGGCCGACAGGCCGAGGAAGATGTCGGCGCCTTCGATGCAGTCGGCCAGGGTGCGGTGCGGGGTCTCGCGCGCAAAGCGCTCCTTGTCCGGGTCCATCAGCTCGGTGCGGCCCTTGTAGACCACGCCGGCCAGGTCGGTGACCAGGATGTTTTCGATCGGGAAGCCGAGGTCGACGATCAGGTCCAGGCAAGCCAGGGCTGCCGCGCCGGCGCCGGAGACCACCAGCTTGACGTTCTTGATGTCCTTGCCGATGTATTTCAGGCCGTTCAGGATGGCCGCGCCGACGATGATGGCGGTGCCGTGCTGGTCGTCGTGGAAGACCGGGATCTTCATCTTCTCGCGCAGCTTGCGCTCGATGTAGAAGCACTCGGGCGCCTTGATGTCTTCCAGGTTGATGCCGCCGAAGGTGGGCTCCAGCGAGGCGATGATGTCGACCAGCTTGTCAGGGTCCGATTCGTTGATTTCGATGTCGAACACGTCGATGCCGGCAAACTTCTTGAACAGCACGCCCTTGCCTTCCATCACCGGCTTGGATGCCAGCGGGCCGATATTGCCCAGGCCCAGCACCGCGGTGCCGTTGGAAATCACGGCTACCAGGTTGCCGCGTGCGGTGTATTTATAGGAGTTGGCCGGGTCGATGACGATTTCTTCGCAGGGCGCTGCCACGCCCGGGGAATAGGCCAGCGCCAGGTCGCGCTGGTTGGTCAGTTGCTTGGTGGGGGAAACGCTGATTTTGCCTGGCTTGGGGCACTCGTGGTACTCAAGCGCGGCGGCGCGCAGTTGTTGACGAAGTTCTTCTTTCTTGTCAGATCCCGAATCCATGCTGTACTGCCCCTTCTATCCTGTGTCCGAAAGCCTCAGATTTTAGCAGATAGAGTGGTTGCTCTAACGTAGGTATTTTTACCAATCCCGAATTTTCGTCGGTTTCAATTGCCTTTCACACAAAATCATCCACCCAAGGCGAGATTTTTCCTCAAAACAAGTTAATAAACTGTCGTCCGGACGACAATGCTGACTTGCGGCACGAAACCATAAAATCTAGTTGCGCCAAATCGGATTTGCTTGCAATTTTCGGCAAAAGCAACTTTACATATGGCATTTTCCTGCATAGACTGGTTTTACTGGCACTTTACGGAAGGAAAATACCATGCGAAATGCAATCTGGCATTCCTGGTCCCGTCTGTCCGGCGTCCTGTTCCCAGCAACCGCCGTCGCCTTATTCTTCACCCCGCAAGATTCCAATTATGTTGCCTTGCTTGCCATGGCAGCCCTGGCCTCGGGCGGCACCTGGGTTTACCTGCGCGACAAGCCAAATTAAGGACGAAGCCGGGGTGGCCCGCTAGAATGGCGGGATGCTTTCCGAATTCGACCTGATCAAACAATACTTCGTGCGTTCCGTGCCGGGACGCGCTGCCCTTGGCATCGGCGACGATTGCGCCCTGCTGGCCCCGTCGCCGGGGATGCAGACTGCCATTTCTTCCGACATGCTGGTCGAGGGCAGGCATTTCTTTGCCGGCGAAGATGCGCAGCGCCTTGGCCACAAGAGCCTGGCCGTCAACCTGTCCGACCTGGCCGCCATGGGCGCCCGCCCGGTCGCCTTCACCCTGGCCCTGGCCCTGCCCGCCGCCGAGCGCGCCTGGCTGGAAGGCTTTTCGCGCGGCCTGTTTGCACTGGCCGATGCACATGGCTGTGAACTGGTCGGCGGCGACACCACCAAGGGGCCGCTGAATATCTGCATCACCGTGTTTGGCGAGGTCGCGCCCGGTCGCGCCCTGCGCCGCAGCGCGGCCCGGCCCGGCGATGACGTGTGGGTGTCAGGCACCCTGGGCGATGCGCGCCTGGCCCTGGCGGGCCATTTGGGTGAGCTGGCCCTGCCGGCCGATGCGCTGGCTGCTGCCGGCACGCGCATGCATACGCCGACGCCGCGCGTGGCGCTGGGCGTGATGCTGGCCGAGCGCAGCCTGGCCCATGCCGCCATCGATATCTCGGACGGGCTGGTGGGCGACCTTGGCCACATCCTGGAAAAATCCCGCGTCGGCGCCACGCTGAATGCCGACGCGCTGCCGGCCGGCCCGGTACTGGCAAGCCAGCCGCAAGCCCTGCGCCGCGCTTTCACCGCAGCCGGTGGCGACGATTACGAGATCTGCTTCACCGCGCCCGCATCAAGGCGCGAGGCGATCCTGGCGACCGCCGCCGAATGCGGCACCGCAGTCACCCGCATCGGCCGCATCGACGACGCGGCCGGCCTGCGCTGGACCGACGCCGAGGGCGCGCCACTGGCACTGGAACTGTCCAGCTTCGATCATTTCTCTACCTGAACGATGACTTTCCGCGAGCGTTGCGAACGCCTCGACACCGAGGCATTGCTGGAGTACCTGCGCCTTGACCTGCGCGACGACGCACAAGCGATCGTGCGGCAGCTGCTGACCGCGCGCGGCATCGCGCCTGCCAGGATCGAACAGGTTCTGGCCGACCAGGCAGCCCTTGACGCCGCAGCGTTCGCACAATACGAACGGATGGCCAGCCTGGGTGAACGGATGCTGGCCTTCGGCATCGATTTCGCGGCCTGGCTGCTGGTGGGGGGCCTGCTGGTGGGGACGCGCGACCGCGAAGCCGCCAGTCTCGCAGCAAGCGGCTTTGAGGTCCTGAGCTGGGCCTTCCTGCTATTGCGCGATGCCGGCCCAGGGCTGAGCCCAGGCAAACGCCTGCTCAAGCTGCGGGTGGTCCAGATGCCGGGCGAGCGCCGGGCGACGCTGGCCGGGTCGGTGCTGCGCAACCTTGGCCATCTCCTCCTGGTAATCGACGCCCTGTTCATGCTGGGCGAGCGCCGCATGCGGCTGGGTGACCGCCTGGCACGGACTAAGGTGCTCCGGGCAGCGGCAATTGACGCAGGTATTCGCCCGGCGGCTTGCCCACCAGGGCAGTAAATTCCTTGATAAAGTGGGCCTGGTCGTAATAGCCCAGGTCCAGCGCGAGGCGCGCCAGCTGCGGCGCCGCGCCGGCCTGCAGTTGGGCCACCGCTTCATGCATGCGATAACGCTTGATTACCCACTTCGGCCCGACGCCAACGTATTGCTGGAACAGGCGCTGCAAAGCGCGCTTGTTCAGGCCGGACTGCTCGGCCAGGGCATCCACCGTCAACAGTGCCGGATCGCCGGCAATTGCTGCCACCAGTGCCGTCGCGCGTGCCACATCCGGGTCGCCTTGCGGCTGGCGCGCCAGCAGGAATCCCTCCGCTGCCGCAGCCATCGCATCCGGCGCCGCGCACAAGCGCACGCTGCGCACCAGTTCGTCGCCGTCCGCGCCGAATACCTGTGCCAGGGCGACGCGCTGGTCGGCCATGTCGGCGACGGCGCGGCCCAGGAATGGACGAAAGCCCCCCGGCCTGAATTTGATCCCGAATGCAAAGCCCTGCCCGGCAAGTTGCTTGGTGTAGCGTGCCGTATGCACGCCATACACGCCGTCGCTATCGTGCTCGATCACCAGGTGGACATTGGGATGCGGCAGCGTTTCCTGCTGCTGGGGCGGGTGGCCCTGCATGTCCCAGCCGACGAACCAGTAATGCTCGACCAGCCCGGCCAATTGCGCGCACGGCGCCAGCCGTTCGTGGCGAAATGTACCAGTTGCAAAATGCGGCACCAGGATGCCGCGCGGTTCAGTATCGATTTGTCGCGTTTTTCCAATCATCAGGCGCAGGAGACTACCACAATGGCCGGCATGAAAACTCTGATCCCATTACTATTCGCATTCGCCGCTGCTGCGGCCAACGCAGGAGATAAACCCATGCAAATCGAAGGCAGCTTCGAAGTGAAACTCACACCCCAGCCGCCGGCCGAAGGCCAGGCCTGGGGCCGGCAGACCATCACGAAGACATTCCACGGCGCGCTCGACGGCACCAGCCGCGGCGAAATGCTGGCCGCGGGCACTGCCGTCAAAGGCTCGGCAGGCTATGTCGCCATGGAACAGGTTACCGCCACCCTGGAAGGACGCAAAGGAACCTTCTTCCTCCAGCATTTCGGCCTGATGGATAAAGGCAAGCCGACGCTGCAAGTCAGCGTGATCCCCGACTCCGCCACCGGCGAACTCACCGGACTACAAGGCACGATGACCATCGATATCACCGGCGGCCAGCACCGCTACACCTTCAACTACAACCTCCCGTCCCGCTGACCTGCCTCAACACCGCTGCCCCCGACACCGCCTAAGCTTGATCCAGCGGCGAGGCGGGGACAGCGATGGCAAACCTTTCCGAAGAAGAAGCACTAGCATTGGTCGCCGTGCGTGGACATTGTGACGATGTGGCCCAGTGGAAGCGAGTTCCCGGGCATGAAGGCGCTTGGGAAATCCAATCCGGCATCCTGGATGATTACGGTTCGCGATGTGACCAGTTCATTCGGCTTGGCTACATTCGACCAAACACGGCAAGACCGCATATCCATTTCCGATTCACCTTATTCCTGAACACGACGTTCGAATGCCAACGAATCTACCAGTTAGACATACATCGCGGGAATCGGTCACTCAAGAACAAGCATCAACTCGCGCATGAGCATATAGGTACATCCCGATATCTCGGCCGAGCCTGCTGGGACGATTGGGACTTCGAACGCGTACTTGCGTACTTCTGCCACAGGATTAATATTTACTTCAAACCGGTCCCGCATTGTCCGACCGTCGCAAAGAGGGAGAACGTTTATGCTCGCAGACATCGTTGAATCTGCAACTGGCTTTCCATGCGAAGCAGTTGATGACGCTGGCGAAATAGTATTGGTCGATGCACCGCTGATCTTCCCAGAGGACCCCGAGGTCTACCTTTACGTGTTGAGAAAGGACGGAAAACTATGCTTGTCTGACGACGGAGAGGTCTTGGGCTATTTTGGCGGAGTATTGAGACAAATGTATGAGCCCAAACACGTTGAAGAGATTTGCTCGACCGTACTCAGCCATGGCCTGAATATCGAACGAGGGAAGATTGAACTGTGGTGCGATGAAGCGGGCCTTGCTCCTGCCATCGACAAGTTCATGGGTGCGATGAGGGCCTTGGCAGCACGGGAAAATGCGATGAGCGAGCTCCGCGTGAAATGGATACGCGAACAAATGGCGCTGGCTGCGAAGTGATGTCATGAAGTGGTCATAAGCGGAGGCTATTATCCTGCCTGTCTCCACATTCATACCACTCTCTCCCGTGAATGTTTTAAGCCGCCCCCATGTGGGCGGCATTTTTTTATCCGGTGAGCGCGGTGTGGTCTTCGCCCGGCTCGCCGGCGCGGCGGCCGCTGCCGTGCATCAGCCAGTAATGATGGAAGGCCAGGCGGATGTTGTCGCGCAGCTGGGTGTCGTCCCACGGCTTGGTGTAGAAGCGGTAGATCGCGCCGCGGTTGATGGAATCCAGCACTGCTTCCAGGCCGGTGTAGCCGGACAGGATGATGCGGATGGTGTCTGGGTACATCTCCTTGACCTTGGCCAGGAATTCGGTGCCGCTCAGGATCGGCATGCGCTGGTCGCACACGATCACCTGCACCGGATACAGCGCCAGCAAGTCGAAGCCTTCGGCAGGCGTCACGGCAGTCAGGATGCGGTAGCCGTCGCGGCGGAACAGGCGGTGCAGCGAGGACAGCACGTTGACGTCGTCATCCACCAGCAGCAGGGTTTGCGGCGGTTCGGCTGCCACGTTCGGGTCGGGCGGCAGGCTCTTGCCCGATTCAGCCAGCGCGCCCATTTCCGGCGCTGCCAGGGGACGGCTGAAGAAGTAGCCCTGGATTTCGTCGCAGCGGTTGCGGCGCAGGTATTCGAGCTGCGGCCTGGTCTCCACGCCTTCCGCAATCACACGCAGCTTAAGGCTGTGCGCCATGCTGATGATGGCCAGTGCAATCGCCGCGTCGTTGGGATTGGTGGTGATGTCGCGCACGAAGGCGATATCGATCTTCAGCTTGTCGATCGGGAAACGCTGCAGGTAGGCCAGCGAGGAATAGCCCGTACCGAAATCGTCGATCGCCACCTTGATGCCCAGTTCCTTGAGCGCGCTCAGCACCTGGATGGTGCGCTCGGCGTTCGACATCAGGGCCGTTTCCGTCAGTTCCAGTTCCAGCAATTCGGGCGGCACCTGATGCCGTTCCAGCGCCTGCCGCACGTCACTCTCCAGATCGCCCTCGACGAACTGGCGGCTCGCCACGTTGACCGCTACGTGAACGCCGCCTACCGGCGTGCGCAGCCAGGTCGCGATCTGGCGGCACGCTGCGTCGATAATCCAGCTGCCGACGCGCACGATCAGGCCTGTATCCTCCAGCACGCTGACGAATTCCGCCGGATAGACCAGGCCATAGCCTGGCCTGTTCCAGCGCAGCAGGGCTTCCGCGCCGCTGATGCGGCCCGTGGTCAGGTTGACCTTGGGCTGGTAATGCAGCTCCAGCTCGTTGTTGTCCAGCGCGCGGCGCAGCGCCATTTCCAGGTCGAGGCGCGCCAGCACCTGCACGTTCATGCCTGCAGTGAAGAAGCGATAGCCGTCGCCGCCGGCTTCCTTGGCGCGCTCCATGGCGGTGTTGGCGTATTTGACCAGTGTTTCGGGATCGTTGGCATCATCCGGGTACATGGCGATACCGATGGAAGCCGTCAGGGTAGCCTGGTGTTCATCCAGCTCGAACGGCGAACGCAGGGCCTCGCGCACTTCGTTCGCCACCAGCACGGCATCCTGCTGGTCGCGCGTCATGGTCAGGATCAGCGCGAATTCGTCACCACCCAGGCGGCCCACCGTGTCGCGCAGGCGCACGCATTGCACCAGGCGGTTGGAAAATTCGTGCAGCAGGCGGTCGCCCATGGCTGCGCCCATCGAATCGTTGACCTTGCGGAAGCGATCCAGGCCGATGAACAGCACCACAATACGCCATTCCTTGTCCTGCGCCAGCTCGATCGATTCGCCCAGGGTCTGGAAGAACAAGGTGCGGTTCGGCAGGCCGGTCAGGCGGTCGTAGTGCGCCATGTGGCGCAGGCGCTCTTCGGCCAGGCGGCGTTCGGTGATGTCGCGCGCCACGCAGATCAGGGTGCGATGCGCCGACTCGCCTTCACTTTGCAGCAGCCAGTACACTTCCACCGGCACGGCAGCGCCATCGCTGCGCAGCAGCTCGATCTCCGTCAGCTCCGGCGCCCGGTGCGGGGCGGCCAGTGCCTGGCCTGCCCGTTCCGCCTGCGCCGACAGCGTTTCGCGGTTGCCCAGGCCAAGCCGGGCAGGTTCCAGCGACAGCAGTTGCGGGCGCGGATGGCCCAGCATGCGGCAGGCACCCTCGTTGACGTCCACCAGCGCCAGTGTATTAGTGTCGATCAGGAAGATGGCATCGGCCGTGGCATCCATCGCACTGCGGAAGCGCTGCAGGTCGGCGGTGCGGGCGCGCACGGTCTGTTCCAGGACTTCGTTGTAGTCGCGCGCCTGCTGGTGCAGCAGCCGCACTTCCAGCATATTGTTGATGCGCGTGAGGACCTCGACCGGGTCGAAGGGCTTGCTGACGAAATCGCGCGCGCCGGCATCGAGGGCCGGCAGCTTCTGGTCCGGCTGCGCCGTTACCACCAGCACCGGCAGGTATTCCGGCTCCAGCGGCTTGAGCGCCTCCATCACGTCGAAGCCGCTCATGCCTGGCATGTGCAGGTCGAGGATGATCAGGTCATAGCGGTTTTCTTCGTGCCAGGGCGCCACCACGCGCGGGTCGGTGGTGGAACTGACGTTCACATAGCCGCTGGTCTGCAGCAAATACTCCAGCAACTGCACGTTGACTGGCTGGTCGTCCACTATCAGGACTTTGGCGTTCAGGATATCGTCGCGGCTGATCACTTGGACGTACTCCCTTCTTCCTCCCTGCGCGCCAGGAAGGCCATGGTGCTGTTGATCGCTTCCGTAAACTCGTCGATGTTGATCGGCTTGATCAGGTAGCGGAAGAAGCCTGCCGCCAGGCCTTTTTCCACGTCGCGTGGCATGGCATTGGCGGTCAGGGCGATGACGGGGATGTGCGCGGTGCGCGGATCGGTGGCCAGCAGCTTGACGGCGTCGATGCCGTTCAGGCCGGGCAGGTTGATGTCCATCAGGATGATGTCGGGCTGGTGGGCGCGCGCCAGTTCGATGCCAAGGTGGCCGTCCGGCGCCGAGATCAGCTTCAGGTCGGGGCGGAAGCTGATGATCTCTTCCACCAGCTTGAGGTTGGCCGGATTGTCCTCCACGTACAGGATGGTAGCCGGCTCGCCCTCCGCGTGGCGGTGGTGCTGGGCCGGCCGCTCGGCGTTGGCGTCGACGCGCGACGGCGTCGGCTCGGTCGACTCGAGTTCAATCCAGAACATGCTGCCCACGCCCTGGCTGCTGGTGACGCCGATGGTGCCGCCCATCAGCTCCACCAGGCGCTTGGTGACTACCAGGCCGATGCCGGTGCCCTCCTCCGCCCCGCTCTCCTGCCCCAGGCGGTTGAAAGGCTGGAACAGTTGCTTGACCTGCTCAGGCTTGAGGCCCATGCCGGTATCCTGCACCGAGACCCGCACCAGGTTGGGCCCGCTCGGGCTGCAGTCGACCACCACGGCGCCGCCATCGCGGTTGTACTTGATGGCGTTGGAAAGCAGGTTAAGCAGGATCTGCTTGAGGCGCGTACGGTCGGCCGTGACGTTGGCCACGCAGCCGTCCGGGAACAGCAGGCGGATGCCGCGCGCACTGGCCAGCGGCGCCACCATCCCCTCGCATTCATGCAGGATTTCGTTGAGTGCCACCGGCTCGAGCGACAGCGCCACCGCGCCCGACTCGATCTTGGCCAGGTCGAGGATCTCGTTAATCAGGGTAAGCAGGTGGCGCCCGGACTTCAGGATATGGTTGGCGAATTCGCGCTTCTGTACCAGCGTGGAAGGCAGCTTTTCCGAGGTCAGGATTTGCGCGAAACCGAGGATGGCGTTCAGTGGCGTGCGCAGTTCGTGGCTCATGGAAGACAGGAAGGCCGACTTGGCCTGGTTCGCGCTCTTTGCCTCCTGCATGGCCATTGCCAGCTCGCTGTTGGCCTGCTCGAGCTGCAGCGTGCGTTCATGCACGCGCTGCTCCAGCTCCTCGTTCAGGCGCATGACTTCCTGTTGCGCCTTGCTGCGCTGTTCCGCTTCGCGCGCGATTTCGCTGTTGGACGTTTCCAGTTCGCGCGTGCGGCTTTCGATCTCGCTCAGCATCTTGTTGAAAGAGTCGGCCAGTTCGGCCACTTCATCATTGCTGGTGCCCGGTGCGCGGCGCGAATAGTCGCCGGTTGCCATGACCTCGCGCGCCACGTCGGCAATCGCCAGCACCGGCTGCGTCACCACCTTGTTCAGGGGCCGCATCAGCAGGTAGGCAATGCCCATCGCCAGGAAGGTGGCGATGATGGCGATCGTCACGTAATCGCCGAAGCGGCCCAGGATTTCATAGTCCGCCTGCAGGTAGACGGTACCCAGCAGCTCGCCGTTGTCGCGGATGCGGCGGAACAGCATCATCTTGCCGTCCTCGAAAGCCACGCCCTCGGCCTGCGGCGCGGCAGGCACGCTGACATCCATTCCCGGCGCCACATAGGTGGCGAACAACTGGCCGCGCGCATTGTAGATGGCGCCTGCATTGACTTTCGGCCGCAGGCGCAGCAGCGCCAGGTTTTCCTTCGCCAGGCGCGGATCGTCGAAAGTCAGCGCCGGCGCACTCATATGCCCAAGCAGCTCGGCCTGGGTGGTCATGTCGGAACTCAGGGACTGGTGGTAGGCCCGCAAGTCGTACGCGATGATGGTGCCGAGGGAAACCAGCAGCGCCACCAGCGTGACCAGCATCACCACGCCGAGCAGCTTTTGCGGCAGGGAGCGGCGGCGCGCCATCATCCCGCCACCTGCTGTACGCGAAGGGCAGCCGACAACATGCGCGCACTGATTTTCAGGCGCGCCACGGCAGCATGCTTCAGGGAGACTTCAAAGCGCAGCCTTTCATCGGCAATGACAAAGTTGATCATGCTGCCCATGCCAAAGGTGTCGTCGCCATCGGTCACGGTCAGCACCGGCTGGCCGCGGCTGGCAGTGAGCAGTTCCTGTGCCAGCGCCTTCTCCTGCGCCGGGATGAACAATATGTGGACGCCTGCCAGGCTGTCGCCGCGCTTGATGCGCCTGACTTGCAGCGGGCGGCCGTTGGCGGTATGGCCGGCCACGGTCTGTTCCAGTTGCTCGGCCAGCAGCTCGGCACCGGCAACGCCGATCACGATCGGCGCATCCGGGCGGGTAAAGCTGCCCTCGGGCCATTCGACGAAACCGGCAAACTTGTACAGGTAGGCGGCCTTGACCTGGCGCTCCAGGCTGGAGCCGGATTGGGCATGGGCGAACAGGGGCATCAGCGCAGCCAACAGCAGCGCCACCCAGAAAACGGGACATCTTCCTTGGAGAGTCCTCACCACCGTGCCTCGCGAACAGGGGATTTGGGGCATTCTATCGCTGAGTCCCCGACAGCGGCGCAATTATTGGTTTCTCGCACCACAAAAGCCTTCCCCGGCTTGCAAGTTAGTCGTGACGCCACATTATTGCGGTGCAGCGTGGTCAAGCTGCACAGCAGCGCGCTAGAATGGACTCAAACGCTTTTGTTTGCTAAAGGAGCCACAAGTGAGTACTGATTTCAACGAACTGGCCGCCCAGGTGGGTAAGGCCCTGCAAGACAAAGGCTTGCTGTTGGCAACCGCGGAATCGTGCACCGGCGGCGGCATCTCGACCGCGATCACGGAAATCGCCGGCTCCACCGGCTGGTTCGATTGCGGCTTCGTTTGCTATTCGAATGCCTCCAAGACCGAGATGCTGGAAGTGCCGGCGGCCATGATGGCGCAATTCGGTTCTGTCAGCGAAGAAGTGGCAGCCGCCATGGCGCAGGGCGCGCTCGGCTCCAGCAATGCCCATGTGGCGGTATCAGTCACCGGCATCGCCGGGCCGACCGGCGCAGTGCCGGGCAAGCCGGTCGGCACGGTCTGTTTTGGCTGGGCCAACGCCGATACCGTGCACACCGAGCGCCTGGTGTTCTCCGGCGACCGCCAGGCGGTGCGCGCGCAAACCATCGAGCACTCGCTGAAAGGCCTGCTGCGCTTTATTAATTAAGCAGGCGGCTGCGGCGCTCCGCCGCGGCAGGCTCGAACAGGGTCAGGCCGGCGATGGCGCGGCTGATGGCCACGTACAGGTAGCGCCGCTCCTCGGCGTATTCATCCCCATTGCGGGTGGCGCGCGGGAACTGGCCTTCCTCCATATAGGGCAGCAGCACCTGCTGCCATTCCCTTCCCTTTGCCGACTGCACGGTGGCCAGCGCCAGCGCCTTGCTGGCGCCACCGCGCGCTGCCGGCTTGCCGCGCGTTGCCACCTGGCGGCGGCGCAGCTCCTCGAGGAAGGCCGGCGCCCTGGCATCGCCCTGGCGCTGGGCGAAGTCCATGAAGGCGCGCAGGGTGCGCAGCACCGAGTCGGCGTGGGCGCGCTTGACGAAGGTACGGCGGGTCGCGGCCGGCAGGTCAAGACCAGTGCTGGCCAGTTCCAGCAATTGCGCAGCGCTGGCAGTTGCAGCCTGCTCCTTCATCTGCGCCAGCACGCCGGCAAGGCGCTGCTTCCAGCGGCGGGTAGCGCCGCTGTCGTAATGCTGTTCGGCGCACAGCAGGCCACTGAACATGAATTCCAGGGTTTCCGGATCGCGCACCACGGCATCTTTCTGCTGCTGGTAAGCGTCGCCAGAACCGTACATGGCGTGGCTGGACTCATAGTCGCGGCGGTCGCCCGAGACGGCGAAATAGGTTTGCAGGCCGTCGACCATCAGTTCGCAGCTTTCCTTGTCCGCCTTCAGCGTGCTGTAGTCGCCACTGGCCACGTGAAGCAGGGCGCGCAGTGCCATGATTTCAGGGCGCTTGAGGTAGGAAGCGAAACCATCGCAGTTGTAAGGCAAGCCGGCATCCAGCAGGGCATTCTCGATTTCCACACTCTGGTCGACTTCGCGCAAGATGATGGCCAGGTCGGGTCCGAGCGCCAGCTCCTTCGCCTTGGCGACGACGGCGCGCGCGCAGGCTTGCGGGTCGGCGTCATCGTATTCGACGTGGCGCACTTCCGAGTAGGTGTCCGGATGCGATTCAAAGCCGCATTTCGGCAAGGCGCGTTCCAGCAGCTTTTTCAGCGACACCCCGCAGCGGCGCGACTGCGACAGCGGCAGGCGCTCCGCATCCGGGAAGGCCAGCTCGAAACCGCCGCCCGAGAAGCGCGGGTCCGCGCCGCGTTCGGCATTAATGACCTGGTGGCGGTCACCCACCACCACCAGCCGCGCGTTGCGGCGGAACAGTTGCAGCAGTTCGAATTCGGCGGCGTTCACATCGTGCCACTCGTCGACCAGCAGCAGGTTTGCCTGCGGCATGTCGTGCACCGCCTCCGGGAAGCGGCGCAGGATGGATACCAGGTCGGTCGCGTAATCGACCGGCGCCTGCCACAGGATATGGCCGGCCTGCGGCTGGCGGCGGCGCTCGAATTCATGGAATATCTCCACGATCTCGCGGTCTTCCAGCTGGAACTCGTTGCACAACTCATCGAAGGTGAAATCGTCGAACACCTCATCCTCGAAGCGCAGCGTGGCCAGGGTTGCCTTCATCTGCGCCAGCAGCTGCAACATCATTTCCACGCGCTGGGTGCTGCGCTCGAAGTCGAAATCGAATTCCGTGTAGCGGCCCTCATGGCGCTGCCAGACCGTGTTGGCGGCGGCCACCAGCATGGGGCGCATCTGCTCCAGGCTGGACCAGCGTTCCGGCAGGTCCAGCCAGTTGCCGTGTTCCGCGATGCGGGTAAGCTGTGAGCGGGCCAGCGCTTCCACCGTCAGCACCTGCACTTTACGGTCAGGACATTCCAGCGCCAGCTTTTCGTAGAAACGCTGGCGGGCGCCTTCCGAAAAGCACAGGCCCAGCACCACGCCCGGTTCCTGTGCCGCCAGCATGGCCAGCGTGGTAGTCTTGCCTGTCCCGGCGCGCGCCTCGATCATCAAGGTCTGGGCGCGGGACTTCAGGATCGCTTCCTGCTCGCTGGATGGTGAAACTCGCATGCCTGTCCGATGGGTGCCAATGAAAACACGCATTCTACCTTGGCTGGCCATCGCAGCCGCCCTCGCCGCCCCGGCCACCGGGCACGCAGCGCGGCCGCTGACGGTGTACGCTGCTGGAGACATCGCCGACTGCCGCTACAACCGCGCCGCCGACTCCGGTGCAGCGGAAACCGCCGCCCTCATCGCCAAAGGCGACCCGGACGCCCTGATCCTCACCCTGGGCGACCATACCTACCCGAACGGCGCGCCCACCGAATTCAGCGACTGCTACGCCCCCACCTGGGGCCAGTTCAAAGCGCGCACCCGTCCCACGCCGGGCAACCACGAGTACACCAGCGGCAAAGCCACCGGCTATTTCGACTACTTCGGCGAACTGGCCGGCCCGCCCGGCCGCGGCTATTACAGTTTCGACAAGGGCGGGTGGCACTTCATCTCCCTGAACAGCGACCTGAAAAGCGCCGACCACCAGCGCCAGCTCCTGTGGCTCAAAGACGACCTGGCCGCCAGCAAGGCGCGCTGCACCCTCGCCTACTGGCACGCGCCCATGTATAGTTCTGGCGGGCACACCCCGAGCAGGAAGATGCAGGACGTCTGGCGCGCACTGTACGCAGCCGGCGTCGAGTTGGTATTGTCCGGGCATGACCACGACTACGAGCGCCTGGCGCCAATGGACGCGGACGGGCAGGCCGATGCCGCGCGCGGCGTGCGCCAGTTCGTGGTCGGCACCGGCGGAGCCATGCTCACGCCCTACCTCTGGCTGAATAACCAGAGCGAAGCGCGTTCCAACTGGCGCACCGGTGTGCTGAAATTGGTTTTGAAGGAAAACAGCTACGAATGGGAGTTCCTGCCGGTCCAACCGAAGACGGCGCCGGAGCACCCGCAGCAGGAGGCCAGTGACAGCGGCACGGCCAACTGCCACTGATAACAGGAGCATCAATGCAAAACACGGTTCACTTCGTCCTGCAAGGCAAAGGCGGCATCGGCAAGACGTACGTCTCGACCATCCTCGCGCAATGGCTGAAGACCAAGAGCGAGAGCCCGCTGCGCTGCTACGACACCGACCAGGAAAACACCACCTTCTCGCGCTACAAGGCGCTGGACGTGAAGCACGTGCCGGTGATGACAGAATCGCGCACCATCGACCCCAAGCGCTTCGACGCGCTGATGATCGACATCCTGGAAGAAGACGGCAACTGCGTGATCGACAACGGCGCCAACACCTTCTCGCCGCTGATGGCCTACCTGATTGAGAACGACTGTTTCAACCTGCTGGAAGAATCGGGCCGCAAGGTGTACATCCACACCATCGTGGGCGGCGGCGATACGCTGCACGATACAGCGATGGGTTTCGTGACGACGGCCAAGTCGACCCAGGTGCCGCTGGTGCTGTGGGAGAACGAACATTTCGGGCTGCTGCAATCGGCATCCGGCAAATCCTTCCTCGAATCGCAGACCTACGCCGACAACTCGCAGCGCGTGCGCGGCCGCGTGGTGCTGAGCGCGCGCAACGCCGACACCTTCGGCGCCGACGTGAAAAAGATGAACACTGGCCGCCTGACGGTGGACGAGGTGAAGGCCAGCGACAAGTTCAATGTGATGGAAAAGCAGCGCATCAAGGTCGTGTTCCGCGACCTGTTCGAACAACTCGACCTGGTGAACTGGTAAATGGCCCTCGACCCGCAGAAACTTCGCCTGCACGTATTCGAAAAGACCGGCATCAAAGTCGATGTCGACGACCCGATCTTCGCGCTGGTAGCGCTGAACGAAGCGGTGCTGGAAGAAGCGGTCGAACGCCACCTGGCGCGGCTGGACGGCGCGCACGCCCCGGCAGGTGGGACGGCAACTGCGACCGGCCCCGCCTACGTCCCGCCGCCCGGCGCCCGGCCCATCCCCACCTCGCACGAACCGTTCTCGCGGCGCGAACTGCGCCTGCTGGCTGCAGCGGCCGGCATCACGGTGCTGACTGCTGTCCTGGTACTGATCGGCCAGGCCATCTTCAGCAAGCCGGCCGGCATCCCGCCCGCCAAGCTCGAGCGCGCCCTGCAGACCTTAGACGCCAAAACCCGCGCAGCGTTCGAAGCCGAACTCGCGAAATAGAGTCAAAAATTCGGGGTCAGGTCTGTCATTTGGACAGCTAGCGCTACCTCTTGAGCTATCTCAATACGCAAATTCGACCAAATTTGCGTATTGAGGCAGATCAAAGGAAGGCTCTGCGTGTCCAAATGACAGACCTGACCCCGAATTTCGACTTTCATGCTAACATGTGAATACCTATTCATTTGTTTGCTATGGCTATCTATTCTGACAACGATGCTTCCGTGGCGGAGCTGGCGGACCTGTTCCATTTGCTGGGGGATGCGACCCGGCTGCGTATCGTGCTGGCTTGCCTGGAGCAGCCGATCGCGGTTAGCGATATCGCGGGCTCGCTGCAACTGAGCTCGTCGCTGGTCAGCCACCACCTGCGCCTGCTGCGCGCGGCCCGTATCGTCAAGTCGGAGCGCCAGGGCAAGCAAGTTTTCTATTCCACCGCCGATGCCCATATCAGCGGTGTCTTGCGCGATATGCTGGAACACATCGCCGAACCATCCAACGGTAACGAACAATGAGCGCCCATCACCACCATGGACATGGCCACGACCACGGCCATCATCACCACCATCACGAAGTAGGCCACGGCCGCGCCTTCGCCATCGCGATTGCGCTCAATGCCGCCTTCGTCGCCATTGAGTTCTTCTACGGCTTCCTGGCCAATTCCACAGCCCTGATGGCCGACGCCGGACATAACCTGTCGGATGTACTGAGCCTGATCCTGGCCTGGGGCGCGGCCATTCTGGCCAAGCGTGAGCCGTCCGGCCGCTATACCTATGGCCTGCGCAGCAGCTCCATCCTCGCGGCGCTGTTCAATGGCATGCTGCTGATGGCGGCTACCGGCGCCATCGCTTGGGGCGCCTTCCAGCGCTTGATGGAGCCTACGCCGGTAGCGGGCTTGACCGTGTCGGTGGTGGCTGGCATCGGCATCGCCGTCAACGGCATCTCGGCCTGGCTCTTCGTGAAGGGCAGCAAGGATGACCTGAATATCCGCGGCGCTTACCTGCACCTGGCGGCCGATGCTGCAATCTCGCTGGGCGTGCTGATCGCGGGCCTGGTGGTCATGTACACCGGCTGGGCATGGATCGATCCTGCCGTTTCGCTGGTGATCGTGGTGCTGATCATGAAGAGCACCTGGTCGCTGCTGCGCGAGGCGCTGGATATGACGCTGGGCGCGGTGCCAGGCAATGTGGATGCGGGCGAAGTGGAGAAGTTCCTGCTGGCCAGCCCTGGCGTGACCGGCGTGCACGACCTGCATATCTGGTCGATGAGCACCACCGACGTGGCGCTGACTTGCCACCTTGTCATGCCAGGCGGTTATCCGGGCGATACAGCCATTGACGACATTGCACGCCAGTTGAAGGAACAGTTCGGCATCCATCACACCACCCTGCAAACCGAGCAGGGCACCACCCAGCATGAGTGCTGCCTGCAAGGCCAGGGCCACGCAGACGAGCACGACCATGACCACGATCACGGCCATGATCATCACCATGGCCATGCCCACTAAGACTCAAGGCAAAGCCTGACCAAGAACCCGGACAACCCCTTTCCTGCCCGTCCAACCCTTAGGACGAAAAATTTGCCTACCGGCATCATTAGTATGCCGACAGGCTTATAAATCAAACACTTACCAGTCTCCTGCCCGCTAATTCACAGCGGGCACGCAGATTGCTGTTGAGCCTGGACCCCGCCGCATGCGGGGGCCTACACAACGGAGACTGGAATGCAAAAGAAGCGCCCCCTCACCCTTTACATCCTTTTCGCGATGCTGCTGGGCATCGCCGTCGGTTATGCCTGTCACACGGTATTCCCTGACAAGAAACTCACCGCCGATATTTCGGCCCACATCTCGCTGGTCACCGACATCTTCCTGCGCCTGATCAAGATGATCATTGCGCTGCTGGTGTTCTCGACCCTGACCGTCGGTATCGCCAACCTGAGCGACGGCAAGGCCGCCGGCCGTATTGGTGCCAAGGCTTTCGCCTGGTTCATCGTCGCCTCGCTGGTTTCGCTGGCCCTGGGCATGCTGCTGTCGAACCTGATGCAGCTCGGTACCAACCTGGGCCTGCCGCTGCCTGCCATCGATGCCAGCACCGGCCTGAAAACTTCTGCCTTTACGCTGAAGGACTTCATCACCCACGTGGTGCCGAAGTCGCCGATCGAGGCGATGGCCAACAACGAGATCCTGCAAGTGCTGGTGTTCTCGATCTTCTTCGGCACGGCGCTGGGTGCGCTGGGCGAATCGGGCAAGCGCTTGCTGGACGTGGTCGACGAGCTGGCGCAAGTCATGCTGCGTATTACCGGCGCCATCATGAACATGGCTCCGCTGGCGGTGTTTGCCGCCATGGCTTCGGTGGTCACGACCAACGGCCTCGGCATCCTGGCGACGTTCGCCAAATTCATGGGCGGCTTCTATCTTGGCCTGTTCTGCCTGTGGGCACTGCTGATCGGTGCAGGTTTCGCTGTGCTGGGTCAGCGCGTGCTGCGCCTGGTGGGCCTGATCCGCGAACCGTTCCTGCTGGCCTTCTCCACCGCCAGTTCGGAAGCGGCTTACCCGAAACTGCTGATCGCGCTGGACAAGTTCGGCGTGCAGCGCCGCATCTCCAGCTTCGTGCTGCCTATGGGCTATTCCTTCAACCTGGATGGCTCGATGATGTACTGCACCTTCGCCGTGCTGTTCATCGCCCAGGCCTACGGAATCGACCTCTCGCTCGGCACCCAGATCACCATGCTGCTGCTGTTGATGCTGACGTCCAAAGGCATGGCCGGCGTGCCGCGCGCTTCGCTGGTGGTGATCGCCGCCACCCTGACCCAGTTCCACATTCCGGAAGCCGGCCTGCTCTTGCTGATGGGCGTTGACCAGTTCCTCGACATGGGCCGCTCGGCCACCAATGCCGTCGGCAACGCCATCGCCACCGCCGTCGTGGCGAAATGGGAAGGCGCGCTCGGCGAAGAAGAACAGGCGGATGAGCACAGCTACATCCGCGCCGCATAACAACAACGACCTCAGGAGAAACCCCCATGAAATACACCGTCACTACCTTGCTGGCCCTCGCTTGCTGCAGCGCGTACGCGCAATCTTCCGTGAAAGTCTATGGCGTGGCCGATGCGGGCATCGTGCTCGAACGCGGCGCCCCCGGCGGCAACACCACCAATGTGAGCAGCGGCATCGCTTCCGGTTCGCGCATTGGCTTTAAGGGCACGGAAGACCTGGGCAACGGCCTGTCGGCCGGCTTCGTCGTCGAGAGCGGTTTCGCGATGGACACCGGCGCTTCCGGCCAGGGCGGCCTGACCTTCGGCCGCCAGTCCTTTGTCTCGCTCAGCAGCCCGCTGGGTACCATCAGTGCCGGCCGCCAGTATTCGCCTTATTACAAGGCCCTGCGCGACATCGCCGACCCATTCGAAGATGGTCTGGCAGGCCAGGCTCCCAACCTGATGGTGCCGAATCGCCGCATGGACAACTCGCTGCGCTATGCTTCACCGAAACTGGCCGGCTTCTCGACCGAGCTGGTGTACGGCGCGGGCGAAGTGGCTGGCGACAGTACCCGCAAGCGTGCGCTGAGCGGCGCACTGAATTACGATGAAGGTCCGTTGACGCTGTCGGTATCGCACTTCCGCCGCGAAAGCGCCAGCGCCGGCCTGCACGCGCACAACACGCTGCTGGCGGCGCGCTACAAGCTGGGCGACTATCAGCTGCACGCCGGCTATGCCTTCAACCGCGGCATGGGTACTGTCGGCGGCGGCGGCAGCAGCACGCTGGGGAATGGCTCGACCAGCACTGGCGGCACCGTAACCAGCGCGACCAGCGTCATCACCAGCGGCACGATCGGCGTTCCCGGTGCCTCCAGCCGCGACGTGGTGCTGGGCCTGTGCGCCACCTTCGGGCCGCACAGCTTTGCCGGTTCGGTAGTGGAGCACATGGACCGCAGCCCGGCCAACCAGGATGCGCGCCAGTATGGCATCGCTTACCTGTACTCCTTGTCCAAGCGCACCGACCTGTACGCCGCTTATGCCCGCATCAACGGCAAGAATGGCGCGCCCTTCACGGTGGGCAATGCGACTGACGACGGCAAGGGCACCCGCGCTTTTAACCTGGGGTTGCGCCACCAACTGTAACGAGGTTTGCTATAGTTGGCTGTTATGCCAGTTCAGCCAGACAACGCAGTAAGCTCCCAGGCGCAGCCGCGCCCGACCCAACACGTCCGTACTTTGTGGGGGCTGGTGCTGCTGGCCGGCCTGGCACTACCGTACCTGGCTTATTGGTGGGCCGACAGCGCGACCACCGAGCGCCTGCGTGAAGCGGGCGCCCAAAGGCTGGAGGTGTACGCCACCAGCCTCGAAAACCTGCTCGACAAGTATGACCTGGTGCCGCGCATGCTGGAGCTGGACAAAGACGTGGTCCGGCTGCTGGAGAATCCGGGCGACGAGGATGCGCGCAACAGCGTCAACGAGTACCTGGAAGGCCTGAACAAGAAGGCTGAATCCAGCAATATCTACGTCGTCAACCTGCAGGGCCGTACCCAGGCCGCCAGCAACTGGCGCCAGAAGGACAGCTTCATCGGCGACGACGTCAACTTCCGCCCCTATATCCGCAATGCCCTGCGCGGCCGCCCCGGCGGCTTTTACGGCGTGGGCACGACCAGCCTTGAGCCGGGCTACTTCTACGCGCACGGCATTTACAAGGATGGCCGCATGCTGGGCGTGGCGGCGATCAAAGTCAGTATCGAGAACCAGCAGCGCAGCTGGACGCAAGGCAGCGACAAAGTGGCGCTGGTGGACCCGAATGGCGTGATCTTCCTCAGCTCGAACCCGGAATGGAAATTCAAGGCCCTGAAGCCGCTATCGGACAGCGTGCGCGCAGAGCTGGCGCAAACCCGCCAGTATTTCGGGCAAGAGCTGCCTGCCCTGACACTGAAGCATGATGAAGCGCTGGCCAACGGCAACCGCCTGCTGGTCATCCGCGACAGCAATGCACCCGGCGCCGCGACCACGCCGCTGATGCTGGCGCAAACACGTTCCCTGTCGCCACGCGACTGGACCTTCATCTACCTGTCCGACCTGAACGCGGCGCGCGGCAATGCCAGCGTGGCCTTCCTGTTTGCGCTGCTGGCCTATGGCTTCCTGGTGCTCTCCTTCCTGTACTGGCGCCAGCGCATGCGTTCCAAGGAGGACCTGGAGCGCATGGTGGCCGAGCGAACCGCCAGCCTGGCGCGCATCACGCAGGACTTGAGCAAGGAAGTCGAGGTGCGGCGCCATGCGGAACAACAATTGCAGATCACGCAGAATGAGCTGTTCCAGGCGGGTAAGCTGGCCGTGCTGGGGCAGATGTCGGCCAGCATCACCCACGAATTGAACCAGCCGCTGACGGCGCTGCGCACCATGTCCGATAATGCCGTGCTGCTTTTCGAGCGCGGCCGCATGGACGACGTGCGCAACAACCTGAAGACCATCTCGCAGGTGGTGGCGCGCATGGGCACCATCACCGGCAAGCTGAAAGGCTTTGCCCGCAAGTCGAATGCGGAACTGGGGCCGGTGTCCATCCACACCTCGATTTCGAATGCGCTGGTGCTGGTTGAACGCCGTATCCAGCTCGACAAGGTAAGCTTCCAGTTGCGCATCGACCAGGCCGATATCTACGCGCTGTGCGACAGCAACCGGCTGGAGCAGGTGCTGCTCAACCTGATGACCAATGCACTCGATTCCATGGCCGGCTGCGCGGTGCGCGAGCTGGTGCTGGAGGTGAGCAGCAAGCCGGGGCGGGTGCTGATCCGGGTGGCCGACAGCGGCCCTGGCCTCAGCGAAGAAGCCCGTACGCGCTTGTTCGAACCGTTCTACACCTCCAAGCCGCAAGGGGAAGGCCTGGGGCTCGGACTCGCGATTTCAGAACAGATCATCCGCGATTTTGGCGGTAGCTTGAGAGCGGAACAGGCCAGTGCCGGGGCCTGCTTCGTGATTGAATTAAAAGCGGCGCAGGAGACATGATGGACAATATACAAGTGCTGCTGGTTGAAGACGACCCGACCGTGCGGGCCGGCAGCGAGCAAGCGCTGGAGCTGGCCGATTTCACGGTCAGCAGCTTCGAAAGCGCCGAACCAGTAGCCAAGCTGCTGCAGGCGAACAGCGCGGCCGTGCTGGTGAGTGACGTGCGCCTGCCAGGCATGAGCGGGCTCGAACTGCTGGAGGCTGTGCGCGCCATCGATCCGGAAATGCCCGTGATCCTGGTCACCGGCCACGGCGATATCGCGATGGCGGTGCAAGCCATGCACGACGGCGCCTACGACTTCCTCGAAAAACCCTACTCTTCGGAACAGCTGGCGGACGTGGTGCGCCGCGCGACCGACAAGCGACGCCTGCAACTGGAAGTGCGTGCACTGCGCCAGAAACTGGAACACAGCGAGGGCATCGAAGCCTGCCTGCTGGGCAACACGCCCGCCATTCAGGCTTTGCGCAGGGTCATCCTGGATGTGGCAAGCCAGCCGGCCGATGTCCTGATCTACGGTGAAACCGGCACCGGCAAGGAACTGGTGGCGCGCTGCCTGCACCAGTTCAGCGAGCGCAGCAAGCACCACTATGTGCCGGTCAACTGCGGCGCCATCCCGGAAACCATTTTCGAGAGTGAGCTGTTCGGCCACGAACAAGGCGCCTTCACCGGCGCAGCCAAGCGCCAGGTCGGCAAGATCGAACACGCCGACCGCGGCACGCTGTTCCTGGACGAGATTGAAAGCCTGCCTTTGGCGATGCAGGTCAAGCTGTTGCGGGTGCTGCAGGAGCGCTCGATCCAGCGCCTGGGCTCAAACGCCCCTGTGCCGCTGGATATACGCGTGATTGCCGCTTCAAAGGAAGACCTGAAGGATTTCTCCGACCAGGGCAAGTTCCGCAGCGACCTGTATTACCGCCTGAACCTGATTGTGCTGCACATCCCCCCGCTGCGCGAGCGGCGCGAAGACATCCCGCTGCTGTTCGAGCACTTCATGCTGGATGCGGCTGCGCGCTACAAGCGCCCCTGCCCGGTGGTGCCGGCAGCGCAGATGCAGCAGCTGATGGCGCAGGACTGGCCTGGCAATGTGCGCGAGTTGCGCAATGCGGCCGACCGTTTTGTGCTGGGCCTGTCGGCCTCGACAGAGAGTGCGGCGCCGGCGTCGCTGGCGGACCAGGTCGGCGCCTTCGAGCGCATGCTGATCGAGCAGGCGCTGCGCGCGGCCGGCGGCAACGTCGCCACCGCCTGTACCGCGCTGAGCCTGCCGAAGCAGACCATGTACCACAAGATGCAGAAGTACGGCCTGGCGGCCGAAGACTACCGCTGACTTATTTGACGTCCATCAGTTCGACGTCGAAGATCAGGGCCGAGTTGGCTGGAATGCCTGGCATCGAGCGCGAGCCGTAGGCCAGTTCCGCCGGGATGATCAGGGTGCGCTTGCCGCCCACTTTCATGCCGACGATGCCTTGATCCCAGCCCTTGATCACTTTGCCGGTGCCCAGCTTGAAGTCCAGCGGTTCGCCGCGGGCGATCGAGCTGTCGAACTGGCGGCCGCGCTGGTTCTTGGCCAGCGGACGGTACAGCCAGCCGGTGTAGTGCATGAAGACGGTGTTGCCGACATTCGCTTCGGCGCCCTTGCCGATCTTGTGGTCGATGATGATCAGTTGCTCGGCGGCTGGACCTGGCTGCGCCGAACCCGGCACGACCGGGCCCTGCTGGGCCGACGCTGCGGCTTCGGCTTGCGCCACTGGCGCGGCTGGCTGCGCCTGGACAGGTTCTTGGGTAGGCTGCTGTGCCTGCGCCAGGCCGGCGGCGCACAGGAATGCAAACAGGATCGAAGTGCGTTTCATGTATATTCGTTAAGTGGTTTTAAAGCGGCTGCCATGATAGCAAAACAAGATATGCACAAGCTGTTTTTTGCGCTCTGGCCGGACGATGCGGCCCGGCAGGCATTGCTGCGGCTGCAGGCACCGGTACGCGGGCGACTGATTCCGCCAGAGAAATTGCATCTCACCATGGCATTTCTTGGCCAGCTGCCGGCTGAGGCATTGCCTGTTTTGCTCGACATCCTGCAAGCAACGCACGTGCCGCCGTTGCAGTTGACGGTGGATTGTTATGGCTACTTCAAGCGGCCGCGTATTGCCTGGGCGGGGATGAGCGTGGTGCCTGCCGGGTTGCTGGCGGCGCAGGCGGAGTTGATGGCGCGGCTGGAGGCGGCTGGCTTCAGTGCGGCGACGCATGGGGAATTCAAGCCGCATATTACGCTGGCACGGGAGGCGAAAGAGGCGCCCGCCGGGTTCAGTGCTGAGCCGGTGGTGTGGGATGTCCGGGGACTTGCGCTGGTGGAGTCGATGCCGGATGGGCGTTACTTGCCGCTCACCGAAAACCGGTAAACCAGTGTCAGACACAAGTGTCTGACACTTGCCTGCGGCCGCCGCGTATCAGTGTCAGGCACTCGTGCCTGACACTGGGTTACCGGTTTCAGCCTGCTCAGCCAGTTTCCGCAACAAATGCCCCGCCGCCACCATGCCAAAGGTGGCCGTCACCACCATCGCCGACCCAAAGCCCGCGCAATTGATCCCGGTGAGCCCCGGCTTCGCCGCAGCCTTCTCATCGCCATCAACGGTGCAAGCCTCGCCCGATTCAGGAAACTTGAGCGGCTCCATCGAAAACACCGCATCCACCCCCAGCTTATTCTTCGAGTTCGGCGGATAGTTGTACTGGCTGCGCAAACGACGCCGCACCTTCTTCAGCAAGGGCTCCTGCTCAGTCTTGGACAAATCACGCACCTCGATACGCGTCGGGTCCGTCTGCCCGCCCGCACTGCCAATCACAATCAGCGGAATCTGCTTGCTGCGGCAATAGTGGATCAGCGCCGTCTTCGACTGTGCCGAATCGATCGCATCCACCACGTAATCGAAATGATGGGCGCCCACCATCTCATCCAGGTTATCCGGCGTAATGAAATCCTCCACCTGCACCACTTCGCAGAACGGATTGATCTGGGCAATGCGCTCCGCCAGCGCACTGATCTTGGCCATGCCGATGGTGCCGGACAAGGCCTGGATCTGGCGGTTGATATTCGACTCGGCCACGTTGTCGAGGTCAATCAGGGTCAGCTTGCCGATCGCCGAGCGCGCCAGCGCTTCCACAATCCACGAACCGACACCGCCCACGCCGATCACGCAAACATGTGCTCCACGGAAACGTGCTAGGGCTTTTTCGCCGTACAGGCGGGCAATGCCGCCAAAACGGCGGTCAAAATCGATATCTTCCAGAACTGGATCAACTATTTGCGGGGAATTCATCCCGTCATTTTACCGGACCCGGGCTACAATGTTTTCTCTTGCCAAGTACACCAGACCCGCACCATGAGTAATTCATTGATCGATACCGCCCCCGGTTATGACCAGCCGATCGCCGTCCTGAAACACTGCCACGACAAGATCCGCAAGCAATTGCAAACCTTGCAAAACCTGCTGGGCCACCTGCCGCAGCACGGCGCCGACGCCGCTGCCCAGCAAGCCGCGCAAGCCGTGCAGAAGTATTTCAACAAGGCCGCCCACCTGCACCACGCCGATGAGGAAATCGACCTGTTCCCGCTGCTGACCGCTGCGGCGCAAGGCGAGGACTCGGCCCTGCTGGCCAGGCTGGGCCCGCAGATCCTCGCGCAGCACAAGCAGATGGATCTCGACTGGGATATACTCAATTCGCAACTTGATAAGATTGCCAACGGTTCCAGCGCAGCCCTGAATGCTGCCGACGTAGAGCGCTTCGTGCAAGCGTATACCTCGCACATGGAAACCGAAGAGGCGCACATCGCGCCCATGGCCAAACGGATACTCAGTTCCGCCCAGATGACCATCCTGGGCGAGGCCATGCAGCAGCGCCGCGGCATCCTGCCGGCGGCCATCGCCGGCGGAATCGCGCTGGCGGACCTGCGCATGGATTATGGCCGCGCCAGCCTGTCGGAAGCCGACACCCTGGACGACCCGATTGCGCAGTTTGCCAAGTGGTTCAACGAAGCCATGAAGGCGCAGGTGAACGAGCCCAACGCGATGAGCGTGGCCACGGTCGGCAGTAACGGCCGCCCGAGTTCGCGCATCGTGCTGATCAAGCAGTACGACGAGCGCGGCTTCACCTGGTACACCAACTACGAGAGCCAAAAAGGCCAGCAACTTGCGGAAAATCCGCACGCGGCAATCCTGTTTTTCTGGCCCGAGCTCGAGCGCCAGGTCAGGATCGAAGGCCGCGTCGAGAAAACGTCCGCCGAAGAGAGCGACAAGTATTTCTACAGCCGCCCGGTGAAGAGCCAGTTGGCGGCGATTGCTTCCCAGCAAAGCCGGCCGATCGGCAGCCGTGAAGCAATGGAAGAGAGTTATGCGGCCGTTGAGGCGGCCAGCGGCGACAAGCCGCAACGGCCTGTGCACTGGGGCGGTTACCGCCTGGTGCCGGACCGCGTAGAGTTCTGGCAAGGGCGCGCCTCGCGCTTCCACGACAGGATAGTCTATGACTTGCAGGACGGTAGCTGGAAGAAGGAACGCATCCAGCCCTGATCCGTCCTCTCACAGGGAAGGGGCAGGCGCATGTTCGTTCAAAACCGCATCAATAGCTGGATCAGCAGCATTGCCCCGCAAGTCGCCCTGCCCCTGAGGATAGAGCTGTGGAATGGCCGCAGCTTCGACTTCTCGCAAGAAGCGCCGCGCGTGACGATCCGCGTTCCCAGCCCAGCCGCGGCGCGCTACCTGCTCAAGCCTTCGCTCTCCAGCCTGGGAACTGCCTACGTCGAAGGCGCCATCGAGGTGACCGGACGGGCAGTCGACATGATCAAGGTAGTCAACGCCCTGGCCCGCAGTTCGCTGAAGGACACCGGCAGCCTGGCCCGCATCGCGCGCAGCTTCCACCACAACCGCAAGGGCGATGCGGAAGCGATCCGCTACCACTATGATGTCTCCAACGAGTTCTACCAGCAGTTCCTCGACCCGAACATGGTGTATTCCTGCGCCTACTTCGAAAATGGCGATGAAGACCTGGCTACGGCGCAGATCAAGAAGATCGACCACATCCTGGCCAAGATCCAGCTCGAGCCCGGGCACACGCTGCTCGATATCGGCTGCGGCTGGGGCGCGCTGGTGATTCGCGCCGCGCAGAAGTATGGCGCACGCTGCGTCGGCATCACGCTGAGCGAAAACCAGCATGCGCTGGCGCAGGAGCGCGTGCGCGCTGCAGGGCTGTCGGACCTGGTCGAGATCCGTTTGCAGGACTACCGCGACGTGCAGGGCAGCTTCGACCGCATCACCAGCGTCGGCATGTTCGAGCACGTGGGCATCAAGCACCTTGTGGAATACTTCGGAATTATCAACAGGCTGCTGGCCGATGACGGGCTTGTGATGAACCATGGGATTACGTCGACCGATCCGGATAACGGCGAAACACCGTATGGCGGCGGCGAATTCATTGAGAAGTATGTCTTCCCGCATGGTGAGCTGGCCCACATCGGGCAAGTGCTGCGCGCCATGCAGGAAGGCCAGCTCGAAGCCTACGACGTGGAAAACCTGCGCCGCCATTACGCCCGCACCTGCGCCATCTGGACCGAGAATTTTGAGGAACACGAGGACAAGGTGCGCGAGCTGGCAGGCGACAAACGCTTCCGCATCTGGCACGTCTACCTCGCCGGCTGCGCCTATGCCTTCGACCAGGACTGGATCAGCCTTTACCAGATCGTCTGCGGCAAGGCAGGACGCCATCCGTCCGCCCTGCCGTGGTCACGCGCTTACATGTACCAGAAAGGATAGCTGAAAGCCGATGCTGCTTGCTGTAGATGTTCAGTATAGGGACGACTGTGGGTTCGCTGCAGGCGTCATTTTCCAGGATTGGATTTCAGACCGCCCCGTACGCACAGTTTCCGCGCGCGTCGATGGCATTGGCGAGTACGTGCCCGGTGAATTCTATAAGCGGGAACTTCCTTGCATCCTCGAGCTCCTGCGTGTCGTTGATGAGATTATCGACTGCATCATCATCGACGGCTTCGTCTATCTTGATGACGAAGGCCGGCCTGGTTTAGGAAAACATCTTTTCGATGCCCTGCAGGGACGATACCCAATCGTCGGCGTGGCGAAGACTTCTTTTGCGGGCATCAGCGCTCAGTATGAAGTCTTGCGCGGCGAAAGCAAGCGACCGCTTTACGTCACCACGGCAGGTTGCGACCTCGATGACGCCAAACGCAATATCGCGGCCATGCAGGGAGAGCACCGGATCCCTGCCCTGCTGAAATTAGTTGACCAATGCTGCCGCAGCGATGCGATGGCGAGCTACGAACACCACAACAATTAAGGGAGTTTGATGCCAAACGCCGAACAATTCGAAGGAGGCTGCCTGTGCGGCGCCATTCGCTACCGCGCCACGTCACAGCCGCTGCGTGGTGTCATCTGCCATTGCGAAATGTGCCGCAAGCACTCAGGGTCGCCTGCGCTTGCGTTTGTCCACTTCCCGCAGGCGTCGTTCACGTGGCTGCGCGCGGAGCCGGCCTGGTACCGCTCATCGCCTTTCGCAGAGCGCGGCTTTTGCCCAATCTGCGGCAGCACCATCGGCATGCGTGAAGAAGTGCTGGCTGACCGCGTGCAGGTATGCGTCGGAAGCCTCGATGAGCCAGGCCGCGTCGAGATCCAGGATCACGTCTGGACTTCATCGCAGGTGCATTGGTTCGACATCGAGGATGACTTGCCGCGCTTTGCCGAGAGCAGTTCGGCTGTGCCATCGAAGGCGAAAGAGTAATAGCGTTTACACTATCGATTTCATAACAACAATCAATTAGATCAATCACAACCCTTGCTTTAGCCTAAGGTTTCCCCGACAACAACAAGGAGAAACCGTGATGAGCAATCGCAAACTCGCCGTGCTAGCCATGCTGGCAGGCCTTCTTCCCCTCTTCGAACCGCAGCTTGCCTACGCTGCCGACAAGGTAGCCGGCGGGCAGAACTGGTGGCCCGAGAAACTGGACCTCCAACCCCTGCGCCAGCATTCAGCTGAATCCAATCCCTACGGCGCCAACTTCAACTACGCCAAAGAATTCCAAAGCCTCGACCTGAAGGCAGTCAAGAAAGACATCAACGCCATCCTCACCAGCTCCCAGCCCTGGTGGCCTGCAGACTACGGCAACTACGGTCCCTTCTTCATCCGCATGGCCTGGCATAGTGCAGGCACCTACCGCGTGGGGGATGGCCGCGGCGGTGCGGCCAGCGGGCAGCAGCGCTTCGAACCACTGAATAGCTGGCCGGACAACGTGAGTCTCGACAAGGCGCGCCGCCTGTTGTGGCCCGTCAAACAGAAATACGGCCGCAAGATCTCCTGGGCCGACCTGATGGTCCTGGCCGGCAACGTGGCGATGGAAAACATGGGCTTCAAGACCATCGGCTTTGCCGGCGGACGCACCGATGCCTGGGAGGCCGACAAAGTATTCTGGGGCGCCGAAAACAAATGGCTGGGCGCCGACCGCTTCAGTGGCAAGCGTGAACTGAAAGGCGCGCTGGCAGCGACGCAAATGGGCCTGATCTATGTGAATCCCGAAGGCCCGGAAGGAAAGCCGGATCCGATCGCCGCCGCTGCCGATATCCGCCAGGCCTTCGGCCGCATGGCCATGGACGACGAAGAGATCGTCGCCCTGATCGCTGGCGGCCACACCTTCGGCAAGGCCCACGGTGCGCACAAGCCTGACGACTGCGTGGGCGCAGACCCCGCCGGCGCCGCGCTGGAACAGCAAGGGCTGGGCTGGCAGAACAAATGCGGCAAGGGCAATGCAGAGGACTCGGTGACCAGCGGCCTGGAAGGCTCCTGGACTTCGAACCCGATCGCGTTCACGACGCAATACCTGGACAACCTGTTCGCCTTCGACTGGGTACAGAGCAAGAGCCCAGCCGGCGCAACGCAGTGGGTGCCCAGCACGCCGGACGCAGCTAACCTGACGCCGGATGCGCACGTCGCAGGCAAGCGCCATGCCCCGATCATGTTCACGACCGACCTGTCGTTGAAGGAAGATCCCGAGTTCAACAAGATCGCCAAACGCTTCCAGCAGGATCCCAAGGTGTTTGCCGATGCCTTCGCCCGCGCATGGTTCAAGCTGACCCACCGCGATATGGGACCAAGCGCCCGCTACATCGGCGCCGACGTGCCAAAGCAATCGTTCCTGTGGCAAGACCCGATTCCCGCACCAAGCTACGCGGCCATCACCAGCCAGGATGCGGCGCTACTGAAACAGAAAATCCTGGCCTCTGGCCTGAGCACGCAGGAACTGGTCAAGACCGCATGGGCCGCCGCTGCCAGCTACCGTGGCAGCGACAAGCGCGGTGGCATCAACGGCGCCCGCATCCGCCTCGCGCCGCAAAAGGATTGGGCGGTGAACGAACCGGAGCAACTGGCCAAGGTGCTGGCAAAGCTTGAATCCGTCCAGGCTGATTTCAACAAGGCCCAGAAAGGAGGCAAGAAGGTTTCGCTGGCCGACTTGATCGTCCTCGGCGGCAATGCTGCTATCGAAAAGGCGGCGAAGGCCGGTGGCTATGCGGTACAGGTGCCGTTCAAGCCAGGCCGCTCCGACGTAACGCAGGCACAGACCGACGTGAAGTCGTTCGCCGTGCTGGAGTCGAAAGCCGACGGCTTCCGCAACTACTATGACAGCGAGAGCAAGCTGTCGCCAGCCGAAGCATTAGTGGACAAGGCCAGCCTGCTCAACCTGACCGTGCCGGAAATGACGGTACTGGTCGGTGGCCTGCGCTCCCTTGACGCCAACTTCGGCCATTCCGCCAACGGTGTCTTGACCAGCAAGCCGGGCACGCTGAGCAACGACTTCTTCGTCAACCTGCTGACCATGGACACCAAGTGGAACAAGGCGCCTGGCGTGGAAGGCCTGTACGAGGGCCGCGACCGCAACAGCGGTGAGCTGAAATGGAAGGCGACTCCGGTGGACCTGGTGTTCGGTTCGAATTCCGAACTGCGTGCCGTGGCTGAAGTCTATGCCGCCAACGATAGTCGTGATAAATTCTTCAAAGACTTCGTGGCCGCCTGGAACAAGGTCATGAACCTCGACCGCTTCGACTAATACACGGGGCCCTGCGGGGCCCCTTCCATCATTGAGGAGAACCTTTGCTGGAAGTCCATATTCTTCCACTGTCCAACGAGCATGCCGCGCAATATCGCGAGCTGATGCTGCACGGCTTTGAACACGACCCGGACGCGTTCACTTCAACGCCGGCCGAACGAGCCGCCCTGCCGTTTTCATGGTGGGAGCAGCGTATCGACGATCCGCAGCAGAACAGCATTGTGTTTGGCGCTGTCGCCGGCGGACAGTTGATCGGCACTGTGGGACTCGAATTTTCAGCCAGGTCCAAGACCAGCCACAAGGCACATTTGGTTGGCATGTACACGTTGGCAGAATGGCGCGGCAAAGGCATTGGCCGCAAACTGCTCGGCGCCGCCCTCGCCTACGCGCGACACAGGCCGGGGGTGGAAGTCATCACGCTCACGGTTACCGAAAACAACCACCCAGCGATTGCCGTCTACGAAGCCGCAGGCTTCCGCAGCTTCGGCATTGAACCGATGGCGATACGGGCCAGCAATGGATACAAGGCCAAGATCCACATGTGGCTGCACCTGAACCAGCAATGAAATCAATTGAACAACTGGCCAGCGAGTTCGACTCTTTGCTGAAGCCTCTCTCCACATATGTGGCGCCCCGTCCTACAGAGTCAAGCCTGCAAAGGATCCATGCCCATTTCGGCATTTCGCTGCCTCGCGATCTCGTGGAATTTGCGGCACTCTCCCGCCACTTCGGGCACTGGTTCGCAAGCCTTGGCGAAGACTACACATCGCCCCAGCACATCATTCGCATTAACAGCTACTGGCGCCGCCGCCGGCGAACACGGGCGATTCCAAAGAACCTGATCATCATAAACATCGGTTTCGATGATGATCTGGACTGCCTTGATATGGCATCCCTGTCTCCAGCGACAGGTGAGTACTCCATTCGGTATTGGTCGCCAGGCGTCGACAGCGCAGGCGTTCGGGTGTACAGCTCATTCCTTGAATATGTTGAGGAAATGACCAGTTCATGGGCTGGAGTTGAACAACCGTGCACCACCTGATCAAGCCGGCCTTGGCAAACGTTGCAAGGCCGGCGTGTGAGGCACCTCAGTTGATAGTGAAGTTGGCGTTCGATACGTCAAAGAACACGTTCCCTACTGCCTCCACCTTGATGCGCGCAGCGGTAGTCGAAACGGCCGGCAGCGTCACCGTCTTGCTGCCATTGTTTGGCGTACTTGCCGCAAGGACGTAGGGGAATGTCAGCCCGCCATCGGTCGACAGGCTGATTTTGACGTTGGCCGTATTCACCGGTGCCGCAGCAGTATTCGCCACGTTCCAGGTCACGTTCAACTGCGAACCGCGTGCTACCGCCACTGCCGTATTTGGTGCCGTCACGAGGAACGGCCCCGCTCCCGTAGCCAATACCAGTGCAGTCGCCGCGCTGCCTACGCCGCCGTGGCCATCGCGTGCCGTGAGGCGGAAATTCAGGGTCGCCGGCCGCGCATTGACCTTGCTGTAGCCGGTATAGCTGGCTGTCGGCAGGAATTCCGAGTAGCAGGCAATATTGGCAGCGGTGGGCGGCGACGCCGGCGCAGGGCAGGCCCCCGTCTCCGCATTGGTGTTGTTGGCGAGGATTTGCGCCATATCCGGGAAGACGCGGGTAGGGTCAGTGCTCACGACGTTCTCTCCCGGTGAGCCATAGAGCAAGGCATCGCTATCGCTGACAATCGCCTGCAAGCCGAACTGCCGGAACAACGGTCCGTTGGCCTTGCTGTTGCTCATGAGGGCAGTGCCACTGGTACCGGCGCGGTCGTTCTGTTCCCACATATAGGTCATTTGCTCGCCTTCCGCATTGCTTGCACTGCCGGTCAGCGCGAACGGCGTGCGAATCGGGATGGTATAAGTCGGCACCACGCTGACCACCGGCGTGCTGTTGCCGGTCTGCGTCACCATACCGCGCTTATTGGTTGGGCCGCCCGCCACGATCTCATTCACGTGGCCGCTGCAACCGCCGGTGCAATTGGCCAGTTGCAGTACCCCGGCCGACACACCGGCAAGGGATCCGCCAAAGGTGACCGTGAAGCCGGCGTCGCTGACAGCGCTCACGGTGACGCTTGCTGTCGATGACCAGCCGGGAATGGATTGGATGGCCGACTTGATTCCTGTCGTCGTGTAATTGGTGCCGCGGATGATCGGCGCGGAGGCATTGCCGTTGTAGGACAGCGTGAATTGCTGGCCATTGGTCGTGAAGCCGCGCAGTACGCCCATCTGCACCGAAGTCAGGTTCGATTCCGTGCCGGAGGTGTAGGCAGTAATTTCATCAAAGCTGCGCTGCGACCAGTATGCGTCGCTATGCGTCTGCAGATTATCCGTGCCACAAATGCCGGCATAGGCCATGATCGATGAACCGCTGCCCGGCTCAACTGAAGTCGTCGCATTGCGGTTACCGCCCGAGCAACTTCCGCTCGTGCCGTTGAACGTGTGGTTCCCGGCGAACTGGTGGCCCATCTCGTGCGCCACATAGTCAACCGCATAGAAGTCGCCCACTGGAGTCGGGATGCCCGTGCAGCCTTGAGCCTTGTAGCTGCCGCCAACCACGCCCAGGCTGGCGATGCCGCCACCATTCAGGCCAAGCGCGATGTGGCCAACATCGAAGTTGCCGGCACCGGCAAGCAAGCCGACTACAGTGCGGTTGCGGGTCAAGGTGGCTCCGCTGCAGCCGGAGGCCTGGTCCGGCGTGAAGCAGGCGGTGGCGCCGCATGGTCCGTTAGCACCGGTCATCTGCGCATCGGTGTCGAGGTTCAAGGCGTCGGTATTGTTGATCAGTACCAGGCGGATCGATGTTTCGTCTTCGTAGACTTGCGTCACACGGTTAATCAGGCTGACCTTGGCCGCCGTGACATTGGCGCTGCCGCCGAAATAGTTGGCGTAAGAAGGATCAGTCAACAGCGCCAGCCGGTAGGTGCGCAGCTGCGTGCCCGTCGCTGCTGCGGCGCTGGCCTCTTCTGCCACCACATGGTAGGAGCTCGTAGTCGCGCTCTTGCCGTCGGTCGCCGTGACCGAATAGGCGCCGACGCCGCGCGCCGGGTCAGCGGCAAAGGTCGCCGACACAACGCCCTCCTTGTCCGCCGATACCACCATGCTGTGAACCGGGCCAAAGTCCGAGCCTTCATTGCGAACGGTGAGGGTGACCGAGGCGCCCGGTGCGAAGCCGGCCCCGCGCACCTCGACCTCGTCTCCCGCATGAACGAAACTGCGCGTCAGGATCACCTGAGGGGCCTTGATTTCACCTTCCTTGAAAGGGCCGTGACGATTCGACAGGTCGCGCGCGCTATAGCTGGTGTAGACGCTGTCGTCGAGGTGATGGGCAGGGTCCACATACCACGCACCGTTCGGTGAGCGTACCGACGCACGCAGGCCAAGTGGCGAAATATCCATGCGCAGGGTGGCGGATGGGTCATCGATACCCCGTCCCGCATACGTCCTGATCTCGGGGTGCCTCGCGGCCAGTTCCGGCTCCATCACTGGCGAGTCCACCACGCGGAAGCGCTGGTAGCCGCCTTCTGGATGTGGCAGCGAGATGATGACGTCACTTTGCTTTGCCGACTGCGCACGTTCGTGCGGTGCCCGCGCAAGCATTTGCGCCAGGCCGGCGCGGTCCAGCGTGGCCGCATGGTAGCGGCGCGGCAGTGCAGCAGCATTGGCGCTCTTGCCATGCACGCGCTGGACGTCTGCCTCTACGGCGTCGCGCCAGTAGGCACCGCTGGCCTGTACGGGGATATTTCGTTTGCTGGTGTTGTCTGCTGCCAGGGTATTTACAGCGCTGAGGATCAGGGCACTCGCGAGCGCGAGCTTCAGTGGGGTATGCGTAGTCATTCCGTGCCTTGTTAGTTAGAAGGTTGTTGAAGGTCGAAACTGTGCAACTACTGCAATGGAGGAGTATTTCGGAATTGATGAGTTACCTCAAGCGATGTTCGATTGAGGCGTCGCCAGAAGCAGACAGCCCGCAAAAGGTGTGCAGAATTATCATTGGGACACGGGGAGCCGTGCATAGCCGCCGTGCTACCATTTGCATAAATATTAATGGGAAGCCGGTTTTGAAAGAAATTAAGCGAGCGAAGTTACTGCTCTGGATTGTGTTTGTGGCGTTGACCGGGCTCGATCTCGTACTGCTGCTTAAGCACCTGTTTCATGGAAACGTGCCTCGCGCGGCATCCATTTCGATTCGCTTCTGGCTGACGGTTGGCTTGCTGTTCTTCGTCTACCGGGGCCACCTCTGGGCACGCATAGTTACCGGCTTGCTGTTGCTCATCGCGACAATCTCCAGTGCCTTTGCAGCGATTTCGCTGCACTCATTACTTTTCTGGGCACTATTGTGCCCATATGCATTTGCGCTGTATGTTGTGGGGTTCTCGCCTTCTGTGCGTCAGTTCCTCGCGAAGCAAAGAGCGCCGCGCACATCCAGTCAATTGGAAGCTCCTGCGAGCACCTGCAATGAACGAAATCTACATCAGCACTGACGTCGAAACCGACGGACCGATTCCCGGGCCTCACTCGATGCTCAGCTTCGGGTCTGCTGCATACACGGCGGATAAGGAGCTGGTCTCCACCTTCTCCGCCAACCTTGAGACGTTGGAAGGCGCAACTCCGCATCCAAAGACTGCCGAATGGTGGGCGACACAACCGGAAGCATGGGCTGCTTGCCGAAGCGGCCTGCAGCATCCAGCGACCGCAATGCGCGCGTACGTGGAATGGATCAAAGGACTCAAGGGCAAGCCCGTATTCGTGGCATACCCGGCGGGTTTCGATTTCCTGTTCGTCTACTGGTACCTCATGCGCTTCGTGGGGGAAAGCCCTTTCAGCCATTCTGCGCTGGACATGAAAACCTACGCGATGGCCGTGCTCAAGACCGGGTACCGCGATAGCACCAAGCGCAATATGCCGAAGCAATGGTTCGACAAGCTGCCCCACACGCACGTGGCATTGGACGACGCGATTGAGCAAGGGGCGTTGTTCTGCAATATGTTGAAGTCCAACCGGGACCAAACTCTAGTGGCACAACATGAGCAAGGCGCAAGTACCAAGGGCCCGGGGTCTTCACCAAGTGCGATTGCGTGAGCGAGACATAAATGACTTCGCATCTGTGTAAGCCGATCTGTTTGTTCGTTAGTTGTTTACTCCTTACTTCGTGCGGCAATCGCACGGAAAGCAAAGGGCAAAATGAACTAATGGCGAAACTCTGTTATGTTCCTTTCGATGCTTCTACGTCTGCGCCAATGACTTTATCCAATTTCTCATTTTCATGCGCCGATATCGGCGAGATGAGCATTCGCGACGAAAGATTCGTGGAGATAATGACGCTAATTGAGCGCGCTGAACCAGGCCCCTTTCTAGACGGTGGAATTAGAGTCCGCATGACACTGCCGGATTCTTCTACTGTGATTATTGACGATGCGGGAGGCGTAGTTCTTCGCGACTCTCAAGTTAAGCTCAATAAATCCAGCTTCTCGAAAATACGAAAAATATTCACAAGTATCGCTAAAGACAAAGGCCTTCCTGAGGCTTCGTAGCGCGGGCGAGAGACCGATAACAGAAAGCTCGCCCAACAATCTTGAATGATGCGTATTGGTGGACGCTATTGATCCAACTGATCCACTGCTGTCTTCGACAGGCTTCGAAACTGTCCACTTAGATTCCCCTTTCGTACATGACGTCTGACCTCAATACGTATTTGGTGCCTGCGCTGATCTCCGCACCCTGGTGCGATTGATTGTGCGGGAAGACCAGCAGCATGCCTTCGCGTGGGCGTACGGTCTCCCACCTGAACTGGGTGTCGCCGCCTTCGAAGCCAGCATTCAGGTAGATCAGGAATGTAAGCATGCTCACCTCGTCCGGCGATTTCTCGAACGAGCCGTCCTTGTGCCATTTGAAGTACTCGCCGCGGCCGTAGCGATAAAAGCGAAAACGCTCGTTCAGGCCGTGCAGGTGCCATTCACCAATGGTCGCGGGCAGCAGCGGTGCGGCACGCTTGAACAGCAACTCGGCCAGGCAAGGATCGTCGAAGATCACCCGGTCGTTGTTGCGAATGTCCTCGCGCCGCACCGATCCCGTGCGCAGGTTGACCTCGGAGGGCTGGTAGCCCATCTGTTCGCCCATTTCGATGTAATGCTGGCATTCGGCTTGGTTGAGGAATTGGTCCACTGTGAAGATGCCGAGGCCAAGTTGTTCTGCTCGCATGATGTCGCCTTTGTTTTTATGTTAGTGCATATATTACACTAACTTAATTATTTTATGCACTAAGTTATTTTTGTTTTTCACTAAGGCGGTTACAATGGTGGCTCAACAGACTAGGACCCCCATGAGCGGCAGCGAAACAGAGCAGGAATTCCTGCGCAAGTACAACATTCACGACTTTGACGTTCCGCTCACCAGCGTCGATCTCGTCATCTTTACGATTCGCGAGCAGGCACTGCACGTGCTGCTTGTTCGGCGCGGAGAGCATCCGCACAAGGGACGCTGGGCGCTGCCAGGTGGCTTCATCGACATTCACCGCGATAAAGACCTCGATGCGACGGCCCTGCGCAAGCTGCGCGAAAAGACTGGTGTTGAAGCGCCCTATCTCGAACAGCTGCAAGGCTTCGGCAGCGCCACGCGCGACCCGCGCGGCTGGTCGGCGACCTTCGCTTACTTCGCTTTGATCGGGTCGGATGGCATGGAGCTGCGCCATGGCTCCGGCAGCGATGCGGCCAGTTGGCATCCAGTGGAAAGCCTGGCGGCAAAAGATGCGCTGGCCTTCGACCATTCAACCATTCTCGACGTGGCCCTGCAGCGCCTGCGCAACAAGGTTGAATACACTTCGATTCCCGTGCATTTGCTGGCGGCCGAATTTACGCTCTCGGACCTGCAGCGTGTTTATGAAACTATCCTCGGGCGGCCGGTGGAAAAGAGCGCGTTTCGCAAACGGATCAAGGAAGGCGACTTCCTCGAAGAGATCCCTGGCAAGCAACGACACGGCAGCAACCGCCCTGCGCAGTTGTATCGCCTTCGCCAAGGACATCCAACTGTCTACTTCAACCGCGTAATGGGCGCGGGCGGCTGACGCTTGATCATCGCTCGCCCAATGCGGCGCTGCGGGCCGGATTGAGAATCCTGATTGGTGAGGCAAGTTGTTCGCCGGCCGGCAGTTCGTCTGCACCATCGATCAGCAGGTGCTTCAATTCAGCGACAGATAATTCCGGGTGCTGGCTCAGCAACTTGGCCGCAGCATTGCAAACTTGTGGCGCCGCCATGCTGGTTCCACTCATGACCAGGGGATAGCCAGTTGGTCCAATACTGCGCACCGTGTCGCCGTTGGCATACAGTGAGATGCCGCCGCCCACGTTGGTGAAAAACGTTACCTGCCCATCCTGGTCCACCGCGCCAACCGTTAACAAATTGGGGGCGCTCAAGGCGGCAGGCAAGAATCGGTGCGTGTCGATTGAATTATCATCGTTGCCTGCGGCAGCCACGAACAATGTGTCGGGGAACGCGGACAAGAGGTCTTTCATGCGCTTTTCGAACATCGCCACTTCCGATGCCGGCATGCGATCGACGTCGGCCCCCCAACTTATATTGACGACCCTGACCTTGTTAGCTCGCAGGAAAGCGCCTACCTTGCGGAACTGGTTCGCGCCGCCGGTTCGAAGAGTGTCGTCGCGTATCGCAAGCAATTCCACGAATGGGTTGTCTTGGGCGATGATGCCCGCCACATGTGTTCCGTGCAGTCTTGGCAATGCGTCCGCCAACACAACCGTCGTCTGGCCCAAGTGCTGCACGGTCTTGACCAATTGTTCGTGGCGCTTAGGATCAGCGTTAAGCAGGTTAATCTCTGCAGCAAGTTGGACTTGCCATTCTTCCCAGGCGCGGGTTTCCTTCGAGGGTTCGCCTGCCCTGGCATCGTGCATGCCCTTGACGAAGGCCCACGCGCGGGAACGATCCATGCCGTCGACCTGCGGATCGATCAGGCAATCTTTACCAGCCCCCACAACCAGGCAGCCACCTTCAGGATGTTTGAATAAGCCGATCTCAACACCATCCTTCTCCCATACCGCCACGCGAACAGTTTTCCCTTGTTGCGGCAATGGCGGGTACGCCCGCTGTTGCCAATAGCCGGGCCCGCTGGACGCATGCTCGAGGCGGTCTTGAATGACGGCGCGCAGGCTCGCTGCATACAGGCCCAATATCTCACCAGAGAAACGCGTTTCCACAATACTGGCAGCAAACAGTCCGGGCGAATTGAAGGGTGCAAGCCGATACGCTGGATCGGAGTAAACCGACTCGGCCAACGTTGCCTCGAACGGTGGAATGTCGAGGGAGCGGAGCACTTCTTTCAGGCGGCTACGCGCAGCCGGCCAAGGCAAGGCAGCAACGCGCTGCGCGGCGGTCTTCGTAAATTGGGCTGCATCCAGCCCTTTGACGCGTGCTTCGGCCAACAGCCCTTCGGTAAAGAACAGCATATCGCGCTGCACAGCCTTGTCCGTGGCCGAACGCGCTGCCTGGATTGTCGATAGGGCCTGTTCATTTTGCCCATGCAATATCATGGCCTGGATCAGAAGCGGACTGACGCGGGCTGTCGTGGCGCGCTCACCAGCGAGCCAGTCGAGCATCGGCGACAATTCATTCACGGGCATCCGCAAATACTCGCTGCGCAGTTTGGTCGGCACAAATTGATCGCTGGTCTTGCCTGCTTGAGCTGAGGCCATCGCCACGGCTGCGCTCAGCAAGCCCGCCAATAGTGATTTCGGTAGTAGTTGCATTAACGGTCAACGCCCGCTTGCATTAGCCTGAACAATTAAAACAGCAAGCATTCTATTGCAGGGTTTACAATTAAAAACTCGTTAATTCCCACCCTGCTTAATTTGATTAAGCTATTTCGTCAATTTCGCACCATGTCCACACTCGAACGAGCCATTGAAATTGCTGCTGCAGCGCATGCCGGCCAGCTCGACAAGGCCGGCCAGCCTTATATCCTTCACCCGCTACGCGTAATGCTTCGCGTCTCGAGCGAGGTCGAACGCATGGCTGCGGTGCTGCATGACGTCGTCGAAGACACACCGGTTACGCTGGCGCAGTTGACTGAGTCCGGCTTTCCCGCCGAAGTCGTGGCTGCGATCGAGGCGCTGACCAAGCGTCCCGGTGAAACCCGGATGCAGGCCGCGGCACGCGCTGCATTGAATCCAATTGCGCGCGCCGTCAAGCTCGCTGACAATGCAGAAAATATGGACCTCGGCCGCATCGCCAATCCGACGGAAAAGGACTTGGCGCGGGTCGAGGAATACAAGCAGGTTCGCGCCCTCTTGCTGGCATCGGATTCAAATTGACACGCACACTCGACATCGCGCTGGCATTTGGCCTTGGCGCTGTATTGCTTGCCGCTGTTTTCATCTTCGGTGATCCGGCCTATCTGGGGCCGTGGTATTACGTGCTTGCCTGGTGCGGCCTGGTGGGGCTGGTCCAGATTACCAAGGCGCCGCCGTTGTCTACGCTGGGCGCGGCCGTTGCGTTGACCTCAACCTTCCTTGGCTACTGGGCGTGGCAAGCCTCGCTGGCGCGGCCGGAAGGTTTGCTGGGCCTCGGCCATCTGTTCTCGCTGCCTGGCCTTGCGCTGGCAGCGGTCGCTGCAGCTTTATATGCGCGGCGGCGCACCCTGCCTCCCGCTGCTGCTTTCGCCATGACTTTCGCCGGATGTTGTGCTGGCTTTGGGGTCGCGCAACTCGTCGTTTGCAGAACTGCCCTCTACTGCGGTCCAATATCCGGGATGTGATCCACTTCACTGGAGGAGTATCCGCCATGCTGACTGCCGTTGGACCTTTCAAAGCCGTAGACACTTTCTTGCACCTTGGCCCCGACGGAACATCAATCCCGCTCGAGGTCAACGAATCGTTCTGGCAGGACCTGGCTTCAGGCGGCTTTGACCACCTTGGGCCGGGGCGGCTGGTGTCCACTTACGACTTCAGCGAAGACTGGGCGAGCTGGGAGCAGCACCCTACCGGCGAAGAAGTCGTCGTGCTGATTTCGGGCGCTCTCGAATTTGTGCTGGAGATGAGCGATGGCGAGCGCAAGGTCACGCTCGAACAGCCAGGCCAATTCCTGCTCGTCCCGCGCGGCACCTGGCACACGGCAAACGTCTCACACAGCGCCAAGGTGCTGTTCATCACGCCCGGTGAAGGCACCGGGCATCGCCCACGAGGTACATCCAATGAATGATGTCGTTTCACCGAACCGAATTGCCGCCAGCCTGGCCGAATACTGGTCACCTCGCGTAGTGGCTGAACTTGACGACTCATTCGTCAAGGTTGCCAAGGTCCTTGGCTCGCTCACCTGGCACAGCCACGAAAATGAAGACGAACTTTTTTACATCCTCAAAGGCTCGTTGAAGATCGAAATGGAAGACAGGACGGTTATCCTTGGTGAAGGCGAGACGTTCGTCGTACCCAAAGGCGTAAGGCACAATCCCATTGCGGAGCAAGAGTGCCACATCATGCTGATCGAACGTAAGTCGACCCTGCATACCGGCACTGAGGTGACTGAAAAAACGCGCAGCCTCGCCGATCAATTACGACCGCTGTAGGACAACACCGCCGTGAACAAGCTTCGCCTTTCTTCTTTTGTCGCGACCCTGAGTTTTGCGTCTTCAGCCATCTCTGCCGAAATCCCGCCGCCGCAAGTTGCGCTTGTGAATAGCCTGTATAAAGCATTCGCTTTCGAGGCGGTTCTGGATGAGCCTATGGGTCCCTACTTCATAGACCAGCCGAAGGAAGTCCTGCTGCGCTATATCACGCCGGACCTGTTTGAACTCATACATCGCGATAGGGTCTGCACAAGCACCACACATGAGATTTGCAGGCTCGATTTCGCTCCGTTATGGGGAAACCAGGATCCTGCCGGCACTTCGGTGAGTTTCAAGACCGGCCTATCGGGCGATACGGTTGTAGGGCAGATGCGCATCGGTTCGCAGTCGACGCAGCTCGTGTATTCCCTGGTGCAAACCAGAGCTGGATGGCGCATCAACGATATCACTTACGATAATGGCTGGACCTTGCGAAAGATCCTGGGCGCGCAATAGGGCTTTGCGGCGCGGCGCCCCATCAGCGCCCTGCTTCCCAGGTTCTAGGTCTTGAGCTTATCGGCGTACATCTTGCGGAACTTGGCCACCTTGGGCGCCACAACAAAGGCGCAATAGCCTTGCAGCGGATGCTGGGCGAAGTAGTTCTGGTGGTAGTCCTCGGCCTTGTAGAACGGCGCGGCCGGCGCCAGCTCGGTGACGATCGGGGCGTCCCAGACATGGGCCATTTCCGCGATCACCTGCCGCGCGGTGGCTTCCTGTTCGGCATCCTGGTAGAAGATCACCGAACGGTATTGGGTGCCGACGTCATTGCCCTGGCGGTTCAGGGTGGTCGGGTCGTGGATCGTGAAGAAGATGACCAGCAGGTCGCGATAGCTGATCTGGGACGGGTCAAATTCCAGCCGCACCACTTCGGCGTGGCCGGTTTCGCCGGTACACACCTGTTCATACGTGGGATTCGGCTGCGCGCCGCCCATGTAGCCGGATTCGACCTTGGTGACACCTTTCGCCTCCAGGTACACCGCCTCGGTGCACCAGAAGCATCCACCGCCCAGGATTGCTACTTCAGCCATATCGCCCTCCTCACGTACCGGAAGTATTACTGTAGCGCAAATCGGCGCGCACTGCTCAAAAAGTGCCGCCTTAGCTAAAATCCCCGTCGCTTTCGCCAAAGGTTAGACTATCGTTCTTTGGCATAATCTCTTTGAAACAAACAGGTCCCGCATGAATACCAGCTCCCCACGCGCCACCTCGCGCGAATTCGATAGTGTGCATTTTCGCCAGGCACTGTCGCAATTTGCCACGGGTGTGACCGTGATTACCACGCGGCTCGCTGATGGCAGTTTCCGCGGCTTGACGGCCAGTTCCTTCAATTCCGTCTCGCTCGACCCGCCATTGGTGCTGTGGAGCCTGGGCACTGGCGCTAACAGCCTGCCCATTTTCAGCGGAAATTCGCACTATGTGATCAATGTGCTGAGCGCCGACCAGGCCCATTTGGCCAAGCTGTTTTCGACCCGCACGGAAGATCCGTGGGACACCGTCGAATACGAGCTGTCGCGCACCGGCCAGCCGATCCTGAAGGGTTGCACGGCGTGGTTTGAATGCCACAACCGTAGCCGCTACCCGGAGGGCGACCACGTGATTTTCGTGGGCGAGGTCGAACACTGCGAATTTGCAGGAAACGCGCCGCTGGTTTTCCACGGCGGGAAGTTCCGTGACCTGTTGAAATGATTGATTTTTTTATAAACAAAGAGAGACAGGAAGCAACATGAGCAAAGCCGCATTCCACTGGGACGATCCCCTGCTGCTGAACGACCAGCTTACCGACGACGAGCGCATGGTGCGCGACGCCGCCGCGGCTTACTGCCAGGACAAGCTGCAACCGCGCATCCTGGAAGCCTTCCGCCACGAGCAGATGGACACCTCCATCTTCCGCGAAATGGGCGAGCTGGGCCTGCTGGGCCCGACCATCCCGGAACAATACGGCGGCCCTGGCCTGAATTACGTGGCCTACGGCCTGATCGCACGCGAAGTGGAACGTGTCGATTCCGGCTACCGTTCGATGATGTCGGTGCAGTCCTCGCTGGTCATGGTGCCGATCTATGAATTCGGTACCGAAGCCCAGAAACAGAAATACCTGCCAAAGCTGGCCACCGGCGAATGGATCGGCTGCTTCGGCCTGACCGAGCCTAACCACGGTTCCGACCCAGGCTCGATGATCACCCGCGCCAAGAAAGTGCCAGGCGGCTACTCGCTGACCGGCTCCAAAATGTGGATCACCAACTCGCCAGTAGCCGACGTGTTCGTCGTGTGGGCCAAGGACGATGAAGGCGCGATCCGCGGCTTCGTGCTGGAAAAAGGCATGAAAGGCCTGTCCGCACCTGCCATCCACGGCAAGTTCGGCCTGCGCGCATCGATCACCGGCGAAATCGTGATGGACGAAGTGTTCTGCCCTGAAGAAAACGCCTTCCCGGACGTGCGCGGCCTGAAAGGCCCGTTCACCTGCCTGAACTCGGCCCGCTACGGCATCGCCTGGGGCGCGCTGGGTGCGGCGGAAGCGTGCTGGCACACCGCCCGCCAGTACACCCTGGACCGCAAGCAGTTCGGCCGTCCACTGGCAGCGAACCAGCTGGTGCAGAAGAAGCTGGCCGACATGCAGACCGAAATCACCCTCGGCCTGCAAGGCTGCCTGCGCCTGGGCCGCATGAAGGACGAAGGCACTGCCGCCGTCGAAATCACCTCCATCATGAAGCGCAACTCCTGCGGCAAGTCGCTGGACATCGCTCGCGTAGCGCGCGACATGCTGGGCGGCAACGGCATCTCCGACGAGTTCGGCATCATCCGGCACATGGTGAACCTGGAAGTGGTCAACACCTACGAAGGCACGCACGACATCCACGCCCTGATCCTGGGCCGCGCGATGACCGGCATCCAGGCCTTCCAGTAATTAAATGGGGACGTACCCCATTTATTGAGCAAGCCCCGCCTGCGAGCGGGGCTTTTTACTTGGCGCTCAAATCGGCTGCGTCAGGAAATTGAGGTTGGCGGCGGCGGCAGCTTTCGCTTTGGCCCCGCCCTTCTTGCCGTCCGTCGAGAGCTTCTGCCAGCGGTCGACAAAGTCCGACAGCGCATGCAGCAGCGCTACCTGCTCGTTCTTTTTGGCGATAATTTCGCCAAGCTCTTTGTGCAGGCGGCTCGATTCATCCACGATCTTCTGCGTCGGCGATTCGGTCGACACGGGACCGAAGCGGTGCATGAAGGCTTCATGCGCTTCGCGGAAACGCGCAATCATGTTGGCCATGTCGAGGTAGGCGGCAGCGGCAGCGGCCCGTGCGCCGTCGGTGCTGCCGGGGTCGGAGGCCGCGTCTTCGAATTCGTTCTGCTTCGCCTTAAGGCGCCGCAGCGAATCGAAATAGTCCAGCATGTATTGTTCGGTGAGTGACGCCATCTTTGCCTCCATTAGTCATTGGCTTTCTTTTCAGCTTCTTCGATTTTCTTCTTGCCCTCTTCAACACTGTCTTTTACAGCCTTGATAAAGGCCTGCAGCTCGCTGCGCCTGATATTCCAGCCCAGTTCCTCGCCCATCTCCGCCAGCCTTGCCTGCGCGGCGGAAGTGCCGCTGCGGGTGTCAGGGATAGGCGCCAGCAGGGCTGCCACCGCCGCCTCATTGGTGGCATTGGTACTTGCGTACTCGGCCTGGCTCAAGGCCAGTCCTTCCGTGTTTGCGACCAGGTTGTCGATCAGGGTGACAGACAGCTTGTCTCCAGCCGCAAGGCGCGCCTGAAGGTCGCGCTGCTTCTCGCGGTCGACGAAGGCAATTGCCTTGCGCTGTGCAAGCAGGGAGTCGGCGCGGGCCTGCATGGAATTGCGCTCCACGCGCCGGAATTCAGTCAGCGAAGACTCCAGCTGGGCGAGCAGGCCAACGCCGTGGTTCGCCTGCTCCATAGCGGGTTTGGGCGTGGAGCACCCGCACAGCACCAGGGCAGAAAGCATCAGGACGATACGCATTATTGAACTCCCTTCGCAATGAACAGCAGTGCAATCGAGTTCACCAGGCCTGTGATGTCTTCCTTGCGCACGCCGGCATCGCCGTATTCAGCGAGCTGGTTGATGGTCGACGAGATCAGCACGTTCCACTGCGCGATATTGCCTTCCGCATAGGCGATAGCGCGTTCATGGTCCAGAGCGTTGCGCTGGATGTCGGTCTTGTTCACTTCCGCGGCCAGGCGCCCGTTGGCATCCAGGTAGGAGGCCGCACTCTTCCACACCTTGGTCTTGTCTTCAAAGGCTTTGCCGGACATCGCTTTCGCCGACTCGACCGGCGCCAGCGCCGCCCTGGCCTGCATCGCAAGCACTTCCGCACTGACGGACTGCAAAGCCTGGTGGCCATAGCTCAGGGAGCGAAGCTGCTCGAGCTGCCAGTTCATTTTGGATTCACGCAGTTGCAGCTCCATTGCCTGCAACTGGGCGTCTTTGGCAGCCGCATCCGCCTTGGCCTGCTCCAGGTTGCGCAGCAACAGGGCTGCCGCCAGGCGCGGCTTCTTCGCATCGACGAGCTCCACGCGCGACTGGTCGAACCATTCGGCCAGGCTGGCCAAAGCCGCGCTGGTGGCATTGTTTTCGCCCTTGCTGTCTACATTCCCGGCCAGCGAAGCCAGGGCCGCATCGAGCGCCTTCACCCGCTGTTCGGACACGAACTGGCGCGAGAGCGGATCCGGCAGCTTCTCGATTTTCGCCAGCGCATCGCCAAGCTCCTTGGCGATGGATTTCAATTTGTCCTGCGCCCGCGTCGGATCGGTGGAGAGTTTCTCCAGCTCGCCGCTGTACTCTTTCGACAGCTTCGACACTTGGTTGCGCGCCGCCAGGCTGGCAGCCTTGGCACCGCCGACCGCCGCCCGTGCCTCGGCCACTTCTTTCTGGGTAATCGCCAGTGCACCGGACTTGAATTCAAAACTGGAGCCGGCAGTCAGCGCACTGCCCGAGCATTCCTCCACGGCGCTCATCCAGGCTGCACGCAGGTAGGCCGGGGCGCCGGCATGCGACTGTCCCCAGTTGTCAAACGACTGCTGCGACAAGACGCTGCAAGCAGGCATTTCGAAACCCGCGCGCGTGAACTCGACTTCCGCATCATGCAGGTTGCTCTTCGCCCTTTCCTCCTTCTTGAGGGCCGAGGCCCAGGCGGCGGCGACTTGCGGCGAACCGGCCAGCGCCAGTAACTGCTTCTCGATCGGATCCTTCAATTGCGACGCAACGGTGCCTTCAAACACCATTGAGCGGATCAAGGCATCGCGCCTGGCTTTCTGCAGCGCCTCTTCCGTCTTGAGCTGTTCGACCAGGAGCGCTGCTTCGCCCTTGCGCGCTACGGCAAGCTGGCCCGGGATATCGACCGACTTCCAGGCCTCCTTGGCAGCCTCGCCCTGCTTGTGCCGCGTTTCGCTATACACTGCACAACCGGTAAGGTTGAAAAATGCCGGCAGCAAAGCGGCAAAATATATCGTTCGAAATTGCAAGCTATTCCTCCTCCAAAGGACTGACACCATGCCCCAAGATCACGTTCCAACTTTGTACGAATGGGTTGGCGGCACCGAAGCGCTGAACCGCTTGACCACCCGCTTCTACCAGCACGTCAAGGCCGACGAACTACTCGGCCCGGTCTTTGCCCACATGGGCGACCACCACCCTGCGCACGTCGCGGCCTTCCTCGGCGAAGTGCTGGGCGGGCCAACTGCCTATTCCGAGGCACACGGCGGCCACGCCCACATGATCCGCCAGCACCTGAACCGCCACCTGTCGCAGCAGCAGCGCCGCCGCTGGGTGGCGCTGCTGCTGGAGACCGCCGACGAGCTGTCCATGCCGGACGACCCTGAATTCCGCTCGGCCCTGGTGGGCTACCTGGAATGGGGCTCGCGGCTGGCCGTCATCAACTCCCAGCCCGGCGCGACGGTCGATGCCGACCAGCCAATGCCGAAGTGGGGCTGGGGCGAGGTCAAGGGGCCGTATAACCCTTAGTACTGGGCTTGCCGGGCTTCACCGCCAGCGGGCGCACGTAAGTAATCAGGCTCGCCAGCATCTTGCCCGGCTCTTCCCACGGCATCATGTGGGCTGAATGCTCGAACCATACGCTTTGCTTGTATGGTGCCTTGAGCTGCGCCATCCATTTCACGACCGGCTCGGTCGGCGTGGTGTAGTCATGCCGGCCGAGGAACATCACCACCGGAATCGGGAACTGCCTGGTGGTGGAAAAGTCCACTTCCGTCCATTCCTTCAGCAAGGTGCCAAGCGTCATCTGGCTGCCTTCGTCGATTGCTTCCCAGTCGGCCTGGTCGTATTCGGGCGACAGCATCGGCGCGCGGAAGAAGTACACCGAATCACTCTTGTAAGCGCTCAAGCCGCCGTAATACTGCGGCCACTTGCGGGCAATGATGATGCGCTCGCGCGTGATCGGCTGGTCGCCGGGATATGGCGCAATGCTTTCCATCTCCTTCAGCGCTTCGGCGTTGTTGTGCTTCTTGGCTTGCTCGATGCCAAAGTTGTAGCTGATTCGTTCGTTCTCGCGCATATTGGCGATCTGGCCGATGCCGACGTAAGCGTAGAACAGGTCCGGCCGTTTCAGCACGGCGCGCGTGGATACCACGGTGCCCCAGCTATGGCCGATGATGATCAGCTTGTCCTTCTTGTACTTGCTGCGCAGGTGTTCCGCCACTTCGATCGCATCGTCGACAAAGCGGTCGATGCGCAGCGTGCCCGCCACCGCATCCTTGTCGTTCGCACGCAGGGTCTTGCCGACGGCGCGCTGGTCGTAATGGGCGACGGTGAAGTATTCCTCAATGGGACGCTGCCATTGCCATGTCGTTGGCATCGATGGCGATGCGGGGCCGCCGTGCACGAACAGGATCATGGGGTTGGACTTGTCCTGGCCACGCACGTTGATCCACTGGTCGATGCCGCCGATCCGGGTCTTGTAGGTTTCCTGTATGCCCTCGGGCGCAACGATGCGGGTCAGGTCTTCCACAGCGGCGCGGGCGCGCATGCAGGGCGGGGATTCGGCGCAGGTCTGCGCCATCACGGAAGTGCTGATACACAGGGCAGCGAAGCCCAGCCAGGCTGATTTCATGCGGCATCCCTCTCGACAGTCATTTGCGAAATGAGCAACGATAATAGTGCAAATCTTGCATCCTTGCTTATCGCGCGGGCGAAAAAAAAGCCGCCTTGCGGCGGCTTTCCTGGCTCGGGCCTGGCTTAGAAGCGGTAGCCGACCGACAGGCTGACGGCCAGCGGATCCAGCTTGATGTCCAGCGTCTGGCCGGTGGAGAAGTGGGCGGTGGTCTTGAGCTTGGTCTTGACCACGTTCAGGTCGGCATAATAACGCTCGCCGAGCTTGGCGGTGGCGCCCAGCACGAGGCTGCCGGCATGCTTGGCATCCAGCGAGTAGGTTGCCGGCTGGCCGCCGGTGTTCAGCACGGCGGTCAGCTGGGCGGAACCAGTCTCTTTGCGGAAGTAGGCGTACGTGTAGCCAACGCCAACGTAAGGACGCACGGTCGCAGTCGGCTCGAACATGCGGTACTGCAGGAAGATGGTCGGCGGCAGTGCTTCCGCGGTACCGAGCTTGCCGGTGCCTTCGATCGAGCCGGCGCCGTACAGGGTGTGCTTGTACGGCACGCCCAGCATCAGCTCAGTGCTCACATTATCGGTGATCATGTAGCCGACGCTGAAGATCGGCTTGGTGTCGGAGCCCACTTCAGCCTTGATGCCCGGCTTGGAAGGCGCGGTCACATCGCCCGAGGTGACGTCCGGCGAAATGCGGTTGACGCCGATCTTCCCCAGCCATTCACCCTTGGATTGCGCCGAGGCGCCCGATGCTGCGCCCAGCGCGGCCACTACGGCCAGCAGCTTTACGGCGGTGTTGATGCGTTGTGTCATTGTGTCTCCAGTATTCTTTGATTACAGCCAGCCCTTGGCTACCATTTTTTCCGATACATAGCGTGCCAGCAGCAGGTGCAGGAACGGAGTCGGGTGCACGGTGTCGGCGTAGGAGTAGTGGCTCACGTCGCCGGCCTTCAGGTTGCTTGCGTTGCAGCCCAGCGAGTTACCCAGCGGGTTCTTGGCGGGAGTCAGGTCGCACGCGGTGTCGGTGACGTTGGTCAGGCCGTACGGCGCAGGATTGGTTGCCTGGTCGTGGCTGACGCTGAAGGTATCCACCAGCAGGATCTTGGCGTCGCCCGACAGGCCAGCCGCCAGGGTGTCGTTGAAAGCCTTGACCATGCTGTCAATCAGGGCCCGGGTGCTGGCCGACTGCGCCAGGCCGGATGGGGTGTTGGCGATGTCCGGCATATTGTTCACCACGACGAAGTTGGCGCCATTGGCCACGATCTGGGTCTTGACCAGTGCAACCAGTTCGGAGCCCGCCTTGGCGATGTTCTGCACCAGGACCGGCGCTTGCGCGGCGGCGTAATCGGCACCAGCCTTGGCACCGGCGGCAGCGGCATCAGTCTGCGCCTTGACGACCATCGGGCCGTACACAGTTGGCGATGCGGCGGCGATATTGCCGGCAGCAACAGCGGCGGTTACAGCTGCAGTCACGATGGAGGTGCTGGTGCTGCCAGGACGTGCGGCTTCGGTGGCGATGGCCAGCGAGATCGATTGCACGGCGGTGGTTGGGTTGGTTGCGCCGGCGGCCAGCTGGGTTGCCAGGCTGGTCGCAAAGGCGGTGCTGCCGGCGGCAGTGCCTGCAGCGGTAGCGCCAGCCGACAGTTGCTCGAGGCTGATCAGCACATCGTTGTTGCCGCCCATGACGTAGACGATTTCATCGCCTTTGAACTTGCCGCCCACGGCAGCCAGGTGGTTCTTGACCTGGGTAACCAGCGGCACGGTCAGTGCGCCGAGCGCGCTGCCGGTCAGCTTGTTGCCTGGGCCGACAGGATTGGTCACACGGGCGCCGCCCTGGGCATAGCCGTAGCAGCCTGCCTTGGCTTGTACTGGCACGCTAAAGCCCTTGGAGGCATCGCCATCCAGGCCGGTCATGGCCGGGCATGGCGCCGGCAGGCCTGCTTGCGCGGCCATCAGCTCGGTCCAGTTCTTGCCGGTCAGTGCCGGGTTGGAGGCGGTGTTGTTGCCGTTGATGGTGAAGGTGCCGCCGCCGATCGCAGCCACGGTGCCGACCTTGTAGGTACCGACGTCCGACAGGCTGTCGCCGAAGGAAACCTGGGAAGAATATTTGAGTTTAGGGGTCTGATCGCCTGGGCGTGGATCGCTGCCGCCGCAACCGGCAATAACTGCCGCTGCCATGACCGTCATGGCAAGTTTGAAATGACGCATTGTGTCTCCAGAGGGGATGGTTTTTATAGTGCTTTGCGAACGCGCGTGCTATTCGCTGCCGAACTAATATGCCAGCTTGGACTTGCTTGTTACAAGTAGAAATTTGTAAAAACATCAGCCTTGCACTATCAAGGGGCGCGACTGTAGCAGCCATGCATCAGCATTGCAAGTTACTAGTCTTCCAGCCACGAAGGGCGGGCAAATTCCTGTTTCAGGAAGTCGACGAAACGCCGCGTGCGCTGGGGGCGTTGCCGGGAGCTTGCCGGCAACAGCGCGACGATGTCCGCTTCCGGCAGCGCGTGGTCCGGCAACACCCGGCACAGGGCGCCGCTGCGCAATTCGCCCGCCACGTCCCACTCCGAGCGCAGCATGATGCCTTGGCCATCCAGCGCCCATTGCTTGACCACGCGGCCATCGTTGCAAGCCAGGGCTGGCTCGATACGCAGGGTCCGGTACTGGCTGGCGCCGGGCGGGAGCAGTTTCCAGCGCGTGGCGTCTTCATCGTTTTCGCGCAGCGCGAGGCAGGCGTGGCCGGCCAGTTCTTCCAGCGTGCGCGGCTCGCCATGCTGCGCCAGGTATGAAGGCGCCGCGCACAGGAAGCGCCGGTTACGCGCCAGTACCTGCTGGCGCAGGCTGGAGTCGCGCATTGCGCCGATGTGGACCACCACGTCCCAGCCTTCGTGCAGCCGCAGGTTGGGACGGTCCGATAACTCCAGCTCAAACGCCAGGGCCGGGTGCAGTTCGCGAAAACGTGCCGCCAGCGGGGCGACGTGAGCGCCGCCGAATCCCATTGGCGCCAGCACGCGCAAGCGCCCCGCCAACTCATCGCGCTGCTCGTGCAAGGCCAGTTGCAGGGCTTCCATGTCGGACAGGATGGCTTGCGCGCGTTCGGCCAGCAGCTGCCCCTGTTCGGTCAGGACGATGCCGCGCCCTTGACGGTCCGCCAGCTTGAGCCGCAGCTTGTCCTCGATCGCTTGCAGCCGCTGGGTGACCGAGGAAGGCGTCACGTCCAGCAGGCGCGCCGTGGCCGAAAGCGAGGGCTGGCCGGCAAGGGCGCAGAAGAAGCGCAGGTCGTCAGTGGAGAGCATTAAGCCGTGCCTTAATCATGCAGTCAAAAGATCTTAAGCACAGACTTTATTCCATTCATTAGAATTTCGGCAATGAAAATTCCTGCCCTCTTCTTTGCCCTTGGCGCGCTGTGCTGCGCGCCCCTGCATGCCGATCCGGCCCGCTTCACGCCTGCGCAGCTGCAGCAGGACCTGCAATTTGTGCGCAATGCCATCGAAAGCACGCATCCCGAGCCGGCGCTGCGTTCGGGCCGGCTCGCTTACGAGCAAGCCTTCCTCACGGCGCAGGCAAAGCTGGACCAGCCCATGTCGCGCGATGAAGCGTGGCGCGTGCTGGCAGCCATGAACCCGGTTTTCAACGATGCGCACCTCGGCGTGATTTTCCCCGACTGGCGGGCGGAAGCCAGGGAACATCTGCAAACAGGTGGCAAGCTGTTCCCGTTCGAGGTCATGATCGATGGCCAGCAGCGCCTGCGCATCGTTTCTGCACTGGGCGGCGGCGCTACGGACCTGGCAGGCCGCGAAATCGAAAGCATCAACGCCGTGCCGGCGGCGCACATTCTGCACGAACTGGGGGCACTGGTGCATGGCGATACGCCGGCCTTCCGCAACAAGCTGTTGGAGCGGCGCTTCTGGCTGTACTACTGGAAGACCTATGGCGCGGCCGAGCGCTTTACGCTGAAGGCCGGCGCACAGGTGCTGGAAGTACCCGCCGCAACGGCGCAGCCGGTCGCGGTAGCGATTGAAAAATCGTTCGAACAGGCTTTCCAGTTCCGCATGCTGCCTGGCGGTGCCGGGCTGCTGACGGTCAACCAGTTCTCCTGGCCGGACAAACAGCAGTTCTACGATTTCACCGAACGCGCCTTCACTGCGTTGCGCGATGCCGGCGCGCAGGCCCTGCTTATCGACGTGCGCGAAAACGGTGGCGGCGATGACGATATGTGGAAGACCGGCATCCTGCGCTACATCGCCGACAAGCCCTATCGCAACGGTTCCAGCTATGTGAAGAAAGTGCTGGAGGGCCGCGCTGGCCCCGGCGAAAAAGTGGGCGATATCGTGACCGGCAACGTCGATAGCTGGGTGCAGCCGGAGCTCGCGCATCCACTGCACTTCCGCGGCAAGGTTTTCGTGCTGGTGGGTGACCTGACATATTCGTCCGCCATCCTGTTCAGCAATACGGTGCAGGACCACGGCTTTGCCAAGTTGGTCGGCGCCGCTGGCTATGCTTATGCGCGCCAGACTGGCGGCACGCAGAAGAAGCATGTGCTGCCGAACACCGGGCTGGAAGTGGTGGTGCCGCGCTTTGTGCTCGACCGCCCTTCAGGCAAGCGGGAGCCGGCGCTGGTGCAGCCGGACATCGTGCTGGCCGACGATCCCTTCGACCGCGACGCGCTGGTCAAGGCACTGCTGAAACATCCTGCCGCAGCAGCGAATTGAAGTAGCTGCGGGCGGCCAGCAGGCAGGGCGCGCCCGCCAGCCGTGAGTGATAGCTATCCATCAGCAGTTCGTAGGCGCTGCGGCCGCTTTTCGGCGCCTCCTCCTGCGCCTTTTTCATGGCTTCCTCGCTGATCAAGGCAAAGCTGCGGCGCGCGCTGCTGAATTCATCCTGGGCACCCTGCTCTTCCAGGTCAACCAGCGTCGGCGGCGCGCCATGCTGCGTGAAGTATTCGGCCGCTGCCGTGGCGTTAAAGAAAGGCACGGAAGGATCCTTGCTGCCGCCACACAGCAGCAAGGGGCTTTGCGGCGTGTAGTTGCGCAAGTCGTTTTTCAGCATCCATTTGCGCAGGTTGTTGGCAGGCGAACAGTCGCCGTCGTCGCAGGGATGCTGGGCCAGGTCTTGCAGGTAGGCGTCGCGGTAACTGGTGCGCACCAGGTGAGGATTGCTGAAGTAGAGCGAGGCGCCTTTGGCCTGCGGCTGTGAATCGAGCGCGAACAGCGCAGTTTTCGGCAGCTTGCCCTGCTTGACCAGTTCCTTGCGCGTCATCTTGGTGGGGAACAAGGTCTCGATACCGCTGGCGTACTGCAGTTCGTACAGCTCTTCCGGCTTGTTGTAGATGCCCGCGCCGGCGCGCTGGCCGGAGGTGGCAATCAGCGGCAGGTAGATGGTGATGCCGGCGTTCGGCTGGCCGCTGAAGACCATGTCGGAAAAACGCGCCATCGCGTACGGGCCGGACAGGCCTGCGGCAGCCGTCACCTTGAATTCGCTGCCCTGCTGCATAGCGCGCTGGGTGGCCAGGGTGACGTGGCCGCCTTGCGAGTAGCCAGCCAGGAACAGCTGCGGCGCGGCCTGGACTTTGAGCTGCGCCATTGCGGTCCGGGCGGCGCGCATGGCGTCGATCATGTCGGCCGCTTGCTGCTCGGCGTTCAGGTAGGGATGATAAGGCAGCGAGGAGCCGTCGTAGCCGGCGTAATTGGGCGCGACGACGATGTAGCCCTGCGCGGTGAACAGGGCCGCCACCAGCTTGGCCTCGCCGCGCAGGCGGGCCATATTGTGGTCTTTGGCGGTCGAGGTGCCGTGGGCGTACAGCAGCACTGGCCGCGGCCCTTGGCAGACGGGGTCTTTACCGGACGGCAGGATCAGCGCAGTGCTGGCGTCAGTCGGTTCGCCGCTGCCGCCGACGGTGCTGTAGCGCAGGCTGTAGGTCGTGATGGTGCAGCGCGGCTTGCCGGCAACGTCGGCCAGCGCACTGCCGGCTTTCTCCAGCACTTCCGCCAGCATGGCTGGCTCGATGCGCTTGGAGGTGCTGAACACGCCGGTTTCAATGCGGGACAAGGTGGGGCCGGACAGCAGGGTGCCGCGCTCGGGAGCTGCCAGCGCCGCGCGTGCAACGGCGCCCGATTCGGCGCCGCCGGCCGCCACGGCGGGCAGGATCAACACCGCAGCTGCGGCGGTGCATGCAAGGTATCGTGCGATGTGTACCGTGCTGCGGGACATGGCTGCCTCCTCGCTTGCGCAGGAGGCGGGCGGCCCCGCTGCGGTTACGACTTCAGGAAACGCTCAATGATGCCGGTCGAACCGAAGGCGGCACGGCGCAAGCGATCGTTGACGCCCAGCCAGGCATCGCCTGTCGGCGGCGCTTCCACGAGGATCAGCTCCACCTGTTGCTGGTCCATCGAGCGCAACGCGGCATACACGCCATAAGCATACCCCTTTGGCTCGGCCGGGAGCGTCACATTTGGTTGAGACAACACAAACGGCGTGTAATGGATCAGCGCTGCACTACGCCCACGCAGCTTGAGTTCCGCAAGGGTTTTTTCGATGTCGCCAGTGGGCAACAGTGCTACCGGCGCTTTCGGTGCGTAATGCGATTCCAGCGTGCCGGAAGCGCGCGGCGCGGCCTGGTCAGGCTGGCGCGGCATGATGCCGATCACATCGGCGATCTGCTGCGCGCTGATGTGGCCGGGACGCAGCAGCACCGGTCCGTGCGTGGCCAGGCGCGACATGTCGAGGATGGTTGATTCAATGCCAACCTGGCTCGAGCCGCCATCGAGGATGGCTGCCAGGCGCGGATCGTCGCCGAACTCGTCGTGCACGTGCTGGGCGGTGGTCGGGCTGACATTGCCGAACTTGTTGGCCGACGGTGCAGCCACGCCGCCCTTGCCGCCTTTGAAAGCTTGCAGCAATTCCATGGCAACCGGGTGCGACGGGCAACGGATGCCGACCGTGTCCTGGCCGCCGGAGACGGCATCGGGAATGTGCGCATTGCGCTTCAGGATCAGGGTCAAGGGGCCGGGCCAGAAGGCACGCACCAGGGCGCGTGCTTCATCGGGTACGTCAGTGGTCCAGTAATCGATGTCGGCGCCGGGGGCGACGTGCACGATCACCGGATGGTCCTGCGGGCGGCCTTTGGCGGCATAAATCTTTGCGACGGCGGCCGGGTTCTCCGCATCCGCACCGAGGCCGTACACGGTCTCGGTGGGGAATGCGACCAGGTCGCCCCTCGCCAGCGCAGCTGCTGCGCCGGCGATATCGCGGGATGCTGCGTCGGTCATGCTTCGATCCCGAGGATGGCGCAGGCGGCGTTGAGGTGCTGCTGCGCTTCGGCCAGCGTCGGCGCGACGAAGGTCAGGTGGCCCATCTTGCGCGCACGGCGCGGTTCTTCCTTGCCGTACAGGTGCAGGTTGGCGCCTGGCAGCGCCAGCACCTTGTCCCACGCCGGTTCGCGCACATCGTCGCCAGCGCCTTCATACCAGACGTCGCCCAGGATGTTCAGCATCACCGCCGGCGAATGCTGGCGCACGTCGCCCAGCGGCAGGCCGGCCATGGCGCGCACCTGCTGTGCGAACTGGCTGGTGACGCAGGCATCGATGGTGTAGTGGCCGCTGTTGTGCGGGCGCGGCGCCATCTCGTTGACCACCAGCGAACCGTCGGCCAGCACGAAGAACTCGATGCACAGCACGCCCACATAGCCCAGGTCCGCCACGATGGCTTGCGCTGCGGCCTGCGCTTTGCGGGCGCAATCATCGGTGATGTTCGGGCCCGGCACGGTCGTCGTGAACAGGATGCCGTCGCGGTGCACGTTCTCGGCGATCGGGTAGACGACCGAGGCGCCATCGGCGCCGCGTGCAGTCAGCACCGACACTTCATAGGCCAGCGGCAGCATCTTCTCCAGCAGGCAGGTGACCTTGCCCATGCCATCGAAGGCAGCGCGCACGTCGTCGCGCGACTTCACGCGCACCTGGCCCTTGCCATCGTAGCCCATGCGGACCGTCTTCAGGATACCCGGCAGCAGCTCGTCGCTGATGGCGTCGATATCCGCGTCGGTCGCGATGACCTTGTGCGGCGCCGGCATCACGCCCGACTTGGCAGCGCTGGCGACGAAGAAGCTCTTCTCCGCGATACGGTCCTGCGCCACGGACACGCCGTGTGCATTGGGCGCCACGAAGACCGATTGCGCCAGGCGCGACAGGCTGTCGGCCGGCACGTTCTCGAACTCGGTGGTGACAGCCACGCATTGCGCAGCCAGTGCATCGAGGCCGGCAGCATCGCTGTAGCCGGCGTTGATCAGGCGATTGGCAGCATGCCCCGCAGGGCAGTCAGCGGCCGGCTCCAGCACGGCCACGCTGTAGCCCATGCTCTGCGCAGCGTGCGCGAACATGCGGCCAAGCTGGCCGCCGCCCATCACACCCAGCCACGCCGGAGGATTTTTCACATCAGTACTCATACTCTTACAACGGCAAAGTCATGGCCTTGGCGGCCGCGGTTTGCGAAGCGCGGAACTCTTCCAGCTTGGCAGCCAGCGCATCGTCGGTGGTAGCGATGATCGCCACGGCAGTCAGGCCCGCGTTGGCGGCACCAGCCTCGCCGATGGCGAAGGTCGATACCGGCACGCCTTTCGGCATCTGCACGATGGACAGCAGCGAATCTTCACCGCGCAGGTACTTGGACGGCACAGGCACGCCCAGCACCGGCACGATAGTCATGGCAGCCACCATGCCAGGCAAGTGAGCCGCGCCGCCCGCGCCGGCGATGATGGCACGCAGGCCGCGCTCACGCGCGCTCTTGGCGTAGGCATACATTTCGTCCGGCATGCGGTGGGCGGAGATCACTTGCGCTTCATACGGCACGCCGAACTGCTTCAGCATGTCGACGGCGTTCTTCATCACGTCCCAGTCCGAGGACGAGCCCATGATGATGCCAACCAGTGGCTTGTTCTGATCGGACATGGCTTATACCTTCAGCTTTTCGCCGGTCAGGCGTTCGATGGCTTCGAAGTACTTGGCCTGGGTCTTTTCGATCACTTCTGCCGGCAGGGCTGGTGCCGGTGGAGCCTTGTTCCAGTCCTTCAGGGTTTCCAGGTAGTCGCGCACGAACTGCTTGTCGAAGGATGGCGGCGAGATGCCTGGACGGTAAGAGTCGGCTGGCCAGAAGCGCGAGGAGTCTGCGGTCAGCACTTCGTCCATCAGGTGCAGCACGCCGTTGTCGTCCAGGCCGAATTCGAACTTGGTATCGGCGATGATGATGCCCTTGGTGGCGGCGTAGTCGGCAGCGGTGGTGTACAGCTTGATCGCCACGTCGCGGATCTTGGCGGCCAGTTCGGCGCCGATTTTCTTTTCCATCTCTTCGAAGGAGATGTTTTCATCGTGTTCGCCCAGGTCGGCTTTGGCGGCCGGGGTGAAGATTGGCTCTGGCAGCTTGTCGGCTTGCTGCAGGCCTTCCGGCAGCTTGATGCCGCAGATGCTGCCGGTCGCCTGGTAGTCTTTCCAGCCGGAGCCGATGATGTAGCCGCGTACAACTGCTTCCACCAGGATCGGCTTCAGGCGCTTCGCAACCACTGCGCGGCCTTTGACCTGCTCTACTTCGTCCTGTGCCACCACGGACTCCGGCGTGACGCCGGTCAGGTGGTTAGGGACGATGTGGCCCAGTTTCTCGAACCAGAAGTCGGACATCTGGTTCAGGACCATGCCTTTGCCGGGGATCGGTTCGTTCATCACGACGTCGAACGCGGAAAGGCGGTCGGTGGTGACGATCAGGATCTTGTCGGTGCCGACGGCGTAGTTGTCGCGCACTTTACCGTGGCCCAGCAGGGGGAGGGATTTGATGGAGGATTTGTACAGGCTGTTCATGGCGGGGTACTTTGAGATTTGAAAACCGGTAAACCAGTGTCAGACCCACTGGGTCTGACACTTGCAAGCTCACGCGGCGGTGGTGAACCAGTGTCTGACCCTGCGGGTCAGACACTGCACTGCCGGTTTTACTTAACGATCTGGGCCAGTTCACCGGCCTTGTAACGCTCAGCCATCTTCTCCAGCGAGATAGGCTTGATCTGCGACGCGCGGCCTTCGCAGCCGAACGCCAGGAAGCGTGCCTTCACGATTTCTTCGGCAGCAGCACGGGCTGGCTTCAGGTAGTCGCGTGGGTCGAACTTCGAAGGGTTCTCGAACATGAACTTGCGGATCGCAGCGGTCATGGCCAGGCGGATATCGGTGTCGATATTGATCTTGCGCACGCCGTGACGGATGCCTTCCTGGATTTCTTCCACAGGCACGCCGTAGGTTTCCTTCATGTCACCGCCGAATTCGCGGATGATCGCCAGCAGTTCCTGCGGCACGGAGGACGAACCGTGCATCACCAGGTGGGTGTTCGGGATGCGGGCATGGATTTCCTTGATGCGGTCGATCGCCAGGATGTCGCCGGTTGGCTTGCGGGTGAACTTGTAGGCGCCGTGCGAGGTGCCGATAGCGATCGCCAGCGCGTCGCACTGGGTCTTCTGCACGAAGTCGGCAGCTTGCGCTACGTCGGTCAGCAGCTGTTCGCGGGTCATGGTGCCTTCCGCGCCGTGGCCGTCTTCCTTGTCGCCCTTCATGGTTTCCAGGGAGCCCAGCACGCCCAGTTCCGCTTCCACGGTCACGCCGATGGAGTGGGAGAACTTCACCACTTCCTTCGACACTTCCACGTTGTATTCGTAGGAAGCCACGGACTTGCCGTCAGCCATCAGGGAACCGTCCATCATCACGGACGAGAAACCGGATTTGATCGCAGCCATGCAGACTGCCGGCGACTGGCCGTGGTCCTGGTGCATGACGACAGGGATGTGCGGGTAAGCTTCGATTGCCGCGTCGATCAGGTGACGCAGGAAGGCTTCGCCGGCGTATTTACGGGCGCCAGCCGAAGCTTGCATGATCACCGGCGCGTTGACAGCGTCGGCAGCGGCCATGATGGCCTGCACTTGTTCCAGGTTGTTAACGTTGAAAGCCGGGATGCCGTAGCCGTTTTCAGCAGCGTGGTCCAGCAGTTGACGCATGGATACGAGGGACATGGTAATACTCCAATAACAATAAAGAAATCGTTAGCGTTCGTTATCGAGCCGAATCGGCGCGGTGAGTAAACTCACCCACTTTCACGATACGCAGCGCGTTCGTGCCGCCCACCTTGCCCATCGGCGCACCCCAGGTAACCACAATCATATCGCCCTTCTGGGCAATACCCTGTTTTACCAGGAGGTCTTCCGCAGCACGCAGCACGACATCGGTCGGCGCATCCTGCATCAGTTGGTGGGTGCAAACGTTACGGTACAAGGCCAGCTTGCGCTGGGTGGTGGTGCTCGGCGTGAGCGCAATAATCGGGGTGTCGATGTTGTGGCGGCTCATCCACAGTGCAGTGGAGCCGGATTCGGTCAGGGCCACAATCGCCTTCACGCGCAGGTGGTGCGCGGTAAACAGGGCGCCATAGGCGATCGACTGGTCGATGCGGGTGAAGCGGGCGTTCAGGAAGTCCGCATCGAGTTTGTTGTATTCGGATTGCTCGGCTTCGGTACAGATGGCCGCCATCATTTCCACAGTTTCCACCGGGTATTTACCGGAGGCGGTCTCGGCCGAGGTCATGACGGCATCGGTACCGTCCAGCACGGCATTCGCCACGTCGGACACTTCGGCGCGGGTCGGCACGGCGTTGAAGATCATCGACTCCATCATCTGGGTCGCAGTGATGGCGATCTTGTTCGATTCGCGCGCCATGCGGATCATGCGCTTCTGCAGCGCAGGCACAGCCGCGTTGCCTACCTCGACAGCCAGGTCGCCGCGGGCCACCATGATGCCGTCGGAAGCGTTCAGGATTTCCTGCAGTGCCGGGATCGCTTCCGCACGCTCGATCTTGGCGATCATCATCGGCTTGAAGCCGAAAGGCTCGCCGGCGATATTGGCCAGCTGGCGCGCCATTTCCATGTCGGTGGCGTTTTTCGGGAACGAGATCGCCAGGTAATCGGCCTGGAACGACATCGCAGTCTTGATGTCTTCCATGTCCTTGGCGGTCAGCGCCGGCGCGGTCAGGCCGCCGCCCTGGCGGTTGATGCCCTTGTTGTTGGACAGCTCGCCGCCGATCTTCACGGTGGTGTAGATTTCGCTGCCAACGATCTTGTCCACGGTCAGCACGATCAGGCCATCGTTCAGCAGCAGCACGTCGGCAGGCTTCACATCGGTTGGCAGGCTCTTGTAGTCCAGACCCACGCGCTCCTGGTTGCCCAGTTCACCGTTCTCGCCCCACTTGGCATCGAGGATGAACTTGTCGCCCTTGGCCAGCTCGATCTTGTTGTTCTCGAACTTGCCGATACGGATCTTCGGACCCTGCATGTCGGCCATGATCGCCACTTCCTTGCCGCATTCCGCAGCCGCCTGACGCACCAGGTTCGCGCGATCGATATGATCCTGCGCCTTGCCGTGGGAGAAATTCAGGCGGACCACGTCGACCCCTGCCTTGATCATCTGGATCAGGATGTTCAGGTCGGTCGAAGCTGGGCCGATAGTTGCGACGATCTTGGTACCACGTGCCATGAAGGTTTCCTTCGTGTGAGCTTAAAGAAGTTCAAAAGGCGCCTTGCGGGCGCCTTTTACCGTGTTACTGGGCGCGCTGCGCCAGGATTTCCACTGCCGGCAGGGTCTTTCCTTCCAGGAATTCCAGGAAGGCGCCGCCGCCGGTGGAGATATAGCCGATCTTGTCGGTGATCTGGTACTTGGCGATGGCAGCCAGGGTGTCGCCACCGCCGGCGATGGAGAAGCCCTTGGAGTTGGCGATGGCCATGGCCAGGGTCTTGGTGCCTTCGCCGAACTGGTCGAACTCGAACACGCCGACCGGACCGTTCCAGACGATAGTGCCGGCTTCCGCGATTTGCGCAGCCAGCTTGGCAGCAGTCTTGGGACCGATGTCCAGGATCATGTCGTCGTCCGCCACGTCAGCCACGGCCTTCACGGTCGCTGCAGCGGTTGGCGAGAACTCTTTCGCGCACACCACGTCTTCAGGGATAGGGACCTGGGCGCCGCGGGCAGCCATGATGTCGATGATGGCTTTGGCTTCGCCGACCAGGTCAGCTTCCGCCAGCGACTTGCCGATCTTCAGGCCGGCAGCCAGCATGAAGGTATTGGCGATGCCGCCGCCGACGATCAGGTTGTCCACCTTGTCGGCCAGCGATTTCAGGATCGACAGCTTGGTCGACACTTTCGAGCCAGCCACGATGGCCAGCAGAGGACGAGCCGGCGCGCCCAGGGCCTTGCCCAGCGCATCCAGTTCAGCGGCCAGCAGCGGGCCCGCGCAAGCGATCGGCGCGAACTTGGCGATACCGTGGGTAGTCGCCTCAGCGCGGTGCGCGGTGCCGAAAGCATCGTTCACGTACACGTCGCACAGCTTGGCCATCTTCTGCGCCAGCTCATCGGAATTCTTCTTTTCGCCCTTGTTGACGCGGCAGTTTTCCAGCAGTACCACCTGGCCAGCGGCGACTTCCACGCCATCGACCCAGTTCTGCTTCAGCTCAACCGGCTGGCCCAGCAGCTCGGACATGCGCTTGGCGATTGGCGCCAGGCTGTCCTCCGGCTTGAATTCGCCTTCGGTAGGACGGCCCAGGTGGGAGGTAACCATGACTTTTGCACCGGCGCCCAGGGCTGCCTTAATCGCTGGAATCGAAGCACGAATGCGCGTATCTTCGGTGATATTGCCCGCATCATCCTGCGGCACGTTCAGATCTGCACGGATAAAGACGCGCTTGCCCTGCAGCGCGTTCTGCGCTACGAGGTCTTCCAGGCGGTTAAATTTCAGCATGGTTACTCAGGGGTCACAGTTGGAAAGAGCGCTATTTTACCTTAAGCCGGGGGGCCTTAGCCGCTTGTTAAGCTCGGATAAGCCCGATATTTAGTTGCCATTCAGAAAACAAAAGTCGGGGTCAGGTCTGTCATTCGGACAGCTAGCGCTAACTTTTGATCTTCCTCAAACCATCCGCACGCAATTGTGCAGGTGTCAAGTTCAGGCTCTGGCGCAGGCAGCGGGCCATGTGGCTGGGGTGGGTGAATCCAGCTTCCAGCGCGATTTCAGTGTTGGTCAGCTTGCCCTCCCACAGGAGCTGACGGGCGCGTTCGACGCGGCGGATGAGGACGAAGCGGTGCACGGGCATGCCGGCTGCCTGGCGGAACAATTCCTTGAAATGGGAAACACTGAAGCCGGCCACGGCGGCCAGCTCGGCCAGCGTCAGGTCCTGGTCGAGGTTGGCTTCAATGTAATCCTGCACAGCCCTTAACTGCCAGGCGGGCAAGGCACGAACGGGCGCTTCGGCGGGGCGGCGGGAGGAAAGCGTTTGCAGCGCGAGCAGGCGGGCGGCCAAGGCGCTGGCGAGGCTGTCGGCGAAGATCCGGCCGCCAGGGTGGCCGTCCTGCTCTTCGGCCTGCATCATCCAGCCGATGCGCTCGACCTGCGGGTCGCGAATGTGGATGGCGGATGCCAACTCGGCATCCAGGCGCATATGCTCGGCGGTGTCTTGCATCAGGGATGGATTCAAGCGCAGGAGCAAAGAAGTGGCCGGCGCTGTCAGCGTCCAGCGCGTGCTTGAGCCGGCGGGCACCACGCAAAACTGGCCGTGCAGCCGGGTTCCCTGACGCTCATATCTGCCAGCGCGGTAGCTGACCGGCACTGGCGAACCCAAGTGCAGGCATAGGACATGCCGCCCATCCACAGGCGAGTCGAAGAGGCCGTGCGGCACGGGTGAGGTCAAAACATCCAGCAGCGGAACCTCGTCCCGCACCGGGTAACACGACGGTCTGGAAGTCATTAGCGTCCTCTAGCGCAGGAAATGGGAGAGTGCGCTATTTCCGGCCAGGACGCAATAAAAAATCAGCCGATTTTGCTCGCCAGCGGCTGTTTATGCGCGCAGCCGGGCCGCCCGGCCGATAGCATTGTTCCCACCAATCAGCTACCGCATGGAGACCGCAATTGAAACGCAGAGACGTCCTTTCCCTGGCCGGCGCCATTCTCGCCACCGGCGCAGCCCCCCGCCTGGCTTTCGCTGCCCCCGAAGCCACGGCCGCCGCAACCGACGTGGCAAAGTTCCGCGCCGCGCGCCGCTTCGCAGCACTGCCATTCGGCCGCATCGCCTACGTTGAACGCGGAGCCGGCCCGAACGCCGCCCTGTTCCTGCATGGCGCCCCGCTGAACAGCTTCCAGTGGCGCGGCGCGCTTGACCGCCTGTCGCCTGTCCGCCGCTGCATTGCGCCTGACTTCATGGGCCTGGGATATTCGGAGGTGCCAGCCGGCCAATCGCTGGCAGCATCCGCCCAGGCCGAGATGCTGGCCGCCCTGCTCGACAAGCTCGGCGCCGGCACGGTCGATGTCATCGCCAGCGACAGCGGTGGCGCCGTCGCGCAACTGTTCCTGCTGCGCTACCCGCACCGCGTGCGCAGCCTGATGCTGACCAACTGCGACATCGAGCCACACAGCCCGCCCGCCGAAATCGCTCAGGTGCTGGAGATGGCTCGCAAGGGCACCCTGGCCGACGATACTGCGAAATGGCTGACTGACAAAGCGCTGGCCCGATCGACTTTCGGCGCCGCCGTCTTCCACAATCCGGCGCAACTGACGGACGACATCATCGAGTACTATGCAGCGCCTCTCGTGAGTTCACCGCTGCGGCGCACGCAGTACCACGAGTTCCACAACGCACTGTCGCCGAATCCACTGGCCGGAATTGAAGCGCAACTGAGGCGCAGTACCGTTCCAGTGAAAATGGTCTGGGGCGCGAGCGATACCATCTTCACGCTGGCCGACGCACGCTACCTCGACCAGGTATTTCCGCACTCGCAAGGCATCCGCGCCATCCCGGAAGGCAAGCTGTTCTTCCAGGAAGAATTCCCCGACATCATTGCGGAGGAAGCGCGCAAGTTGTGGAAAGTTTAGTAACGGATTTCGAGGTTGTGCCCGTCCGGATCCTCGAAATAGCACGCCAGCGCCAGCCCGCGCGCGCCGTACTGCGGCTGGGGCTGGCTGCCCGTGCGATCCATATGGTTCCCGCCGAACGGAATGCGGCGTTCACGCAGCTGCACCATCACACGCTCGAAATGCTCGGGGTCGACACGGAAGGCCAGGTGCAGGTGCATGGTTGGCGGCTCGGCCAGCAAGTCCAGCGTAAAGCTATCGCTAACCCGTACGATCTCGAACGGCCCCGCCCTGCCCTCGTGCTTAAAGCCAAGCACGTCTTCATAGAAACGAATTGATGCCGCCGGGTTGCTCACCCGCAAGATCATGTGGTCAAGTTCGGCCATGTGTCCTCCCATAGATGAAGCAGATTATCTTTGAGATTTATCAAAGGTGTGTGGCCGGTGTCCAAATGACAGACCTGACCCCGAATTCAAAGCAACAATCGCAATGCAGTAAAGCACGCCATGCCGAACACAATGGTTTCCAGCATATTGCGGCGGGCAAGGTAATAGGCAATGGCAGCAGCGCCGGCCAGCAGCTTGTAATTGTGGAAGCTGAATTCGATTGCGCCTTGCGGGTCGAGCAGCAGGTCGGGCCCGATGATGGCGGCCAGCGCGCAGGAAGGGGCGTAGCGCAGCATCTCCTGCACGCGGGTCGGGATCGAGACGTGCTCGCCAATTACCCAGAATGAGGAACGCGTAATCGCGGTGGCGCAAACCAAGGCGCCAATCGTCAGCCAGATTTCAAGGTCAGACATTGGCAGCCTTTCGTCGTTCGATAATCCCTTCCACCACCATGGCAGTGACCATGCCAGCCAAGACGGCGGCCAGCAGGCCCAGCTTGTAAGGGAAGCCATGCGCCAGCACGGCAGTCACGCCTGCCACGAGCGCGCCGCACAGCGCGGGACGGGTGGCCACCATCGGCACGGTAATGCAGACAATCGCCAGCGTGCCGGCAAAGCCGAGGCCCCATTCGGCTGGCACTGCGCTGCCAAGGAAAATGCCGGCGATGGAGCCTGCCTGCCATGCGGCAAAGTTCGGGTACAGCAGGCCGCGCAGGTAGGACACCTTGCCCTCAGCCGGTTTTTCAGTCGGGTAGCGCTGCAGGAACATGGCGGTCGTCATGTCGCCTGCGCCATAGCCAAGCAGAAAACGGCGCCACAGCGGCAGCCTGGCGAAATGCGGCGCCAGCAAGGCGGCAAAGATCACGAAGCGAAGGTTCACCACCACGGCGGTCAGGAAGATCACCCAGATCGGCGCCGCTGCCGCAATCAGGGGCAGCGAGGCGAGTTGCGCGGAACCGGCAAACACCAGCAAGGTCATGCCCAGCGCCTGCATCACCGTCAGGCCTGACTTGACCATCGCTACGCCCACCACCAGGCCCCAGGCGGCGATGCCAAACAGGGTTGGAGTGCCGTCTTTCAGGCCGGCGCGCCAGGAAGGCTCGTGGTGGGCCGCGACGTCGGGCTGGCTATCGGGAGAACTCATGGGACAACTGCGTGGGGACAACTGCTCGGGAAACCCGACATTCTACCGGCGAATGCTTTTCGCTGCCGGGATGCATTAAAATCGTGGTTTTTGATCTCGCGGAGTGTTATAAAATGAGCAACGCCACCCAGCCAGTAGAACTCGATGGCAAAGACCTGCCGGCCTACTGCCCGAATCCAGCCATGCCGCTGTGGTCTTCGCACCCGCGCGTGTTCCTGGACTTCAAACATGGCGAAGCGAAATGCCCTTACTGCGGCACCCAGTACAAGCTGAAGCCTGGTACCGAAGTCGGCCATCATTAATCACACCACACCGGAGCCCGGATGGCAGCGCGTAAACACCAGAATGGCAGTGCGGCAGAAGTCGAAGCGGCCTTTTACGATGCCTTGAACCGGGCCGACCTGGAAGCCCTGATGGCGTTGTGGGCGGACGATGAGGAAATCGTCTGCGTCCACCCCGGCGGCCCGCGCCTGATCGGGCATAGCGCCATTCGCGCTTCCTGGAGTGCACTTTTGGAACACGGCGGGTTGCAAATTCGCCCTTCCCAGCTGCATGAGACACACAACCTGATGAGTTCGGTGCATACTGTCATTGAGGGCGTCACAGCGGCAAGCGGCGAGCCGGCGCACCTGATTGCGACCAATGTGTACGTTAAGACACCGAAGGGTTGGCGCATTGTGTTGCATCATGTGTCTGTAGCGCCGGGACCTGTTCCCGCCGATCCGCGCGCTCAAATACTGCACTAAAAAAGGGGGATCAGGCCCGCTGGGTCGATCCCAGCCGCGCCATGAACTACACTGCCCCACTCTGGCTGCCGAGCGGCCATTTGCAGACGATCTATCCGGCTACCTGCATAGCCAAGCCCGAGGTCCGTTTCCGCCGCGAGCGCTGGCAGACACCGGACGCGGATTTCATCGATGTCGATTTCGTCGACGGCACGCCGGGCAAGCCTTTCGTGGTGCTGTTCCACGGGCTGGAAGGCTCGTCCGACAGCCATTACTCGCGCGCCCTGATGGCGGAAATCACGCGCCGCGGCTGGTCCGGTGCCGTGCCGCATTTCCGCGGCTGCTCCGGCGAACCGAACCTGGCGCCGCGCTTCTACCATTCCGGCGATTCCGGTGAACTGGACTGGATCATCCGCCGCCTGCACCCGCATGCGAGCGGCAAGTTCTATGCTTGCGGCGTCTCGCTGGGCGGCAATGTGCTGCTGCGCTGGCTGGGCGAATCGCAGCACCAGGCCAAGTTTGTCGACGCGGCTTGTGCGGTTTCGGCACCGCTCGACCTGGCGCAAGGCGGCAATGCCCTGTCGCGCGGCCTGAGCCGCCTGTACACGCGCATGTTCCTGCAAACGCTGAAACCAAAATGCGTGGCAAAGCTGCAGCAGTTCCCTGGCCTGTTCGATCTCGATGCGCTGATGGCGGCGCAGGATTTGCACGCGTTCGACAATGTGGTGACGGCACCCCTGCACGGTTACCGCGATGCGGACGATTACTGGGACCGCGCCAGCGCCAAGCACGTGCTGACCGACATCACGGTGCCGACCCTGGTGCTGAACGCGAAAAACGATCCCTTCATGCCAGGCGAATACCTGCCACGCAACGCTTCGCGCCAGGTAGTGCTGGATTATCCTGAGCAAGGCGGCCACGTGGGCTTTGCTACCGGCCGCTTGCCGGGCAGCCTGGATTGGCTGCCGCTGCGCATGCTGAAATTCCTGACCAGCATCGAAGCCAGCGAGATGGCCGAGGCTTGAAACAATGGATGAAATAGTCAAACAGGCAATGGCCAAGTGGCCCAATGTGCCGCACTGCTACGGCTGGCTGGCGCTCGATGCGCGCGGCAACTGGCGCATGCGCGATGAGCGCGCGCAGCACTTCAACGAAGCCGGCGACAGGCTGACCAATCCGGCGCTGGTCGGCTTCATCACCCGCAATTACCAGAGCGATGAACAGGGCCGCTGGTATTTCCAGAACGGTCCGCAGCGTGTCTACCTGAACCTGGAAGCCACGCCATTCATCGCGCGCACCGATCCGGTCCACGGCTTCGTGCTGCATACCGGCGCGCCGCTGGGCGACATCGATGCGGCTTGGCTGACCGAAGCCGGCGAGCTGCTTCTACGCAGCGGAGACGTGCTGGCCCAACTCGACGACCGCGACTTCGCGCAAGTGCTGCCGCAACTGGAGTTGAACGGCCGCCCCGTCGGTGACAACGCCCTGCTGGCGTGGCTGGATGCCGCCGCCAGCGATCCCGCCAGCCTGTCGCCGCTCACCTTGCGCGTTGGCGAACGTGCAGTGCCGCTGGCAGCCATCGCGCGCGACAGCGTGCCGCAAGCATTCCGTTTCGAACGCCTGCCGCAACCTTGACCGCCCGCCCTCTCCGGGGCATGATGTTACGAGAAAAACAACCCTGGAGCTCCCTGATGAAGCGTGCAGCAAAGTGGCTGGGCGGTATTGCGCTCGGCCTGGTCGTACTGGTACTGGCACTGGCCGCCCACACCTGGTATTTCAAACCCCTCAAGCTGGACTGGTTCTACGCCCGCGTATTTGCAGCTTTTGCTGTCGAAAGCCCGGAAATGCTGTCGAGCATGCGCATCCTGCCCGGCTGGCTGGACTTCTACAGCAAGAAACTGGATGACGCTTCCCCTGCCCACGCCGTCAAGCAGATGGCCCAGCTTAAGCAAGAACTGGCAGTCCTGGAGAGCTACAGCACCGATGGCCTGGATGCGGAGGGCAAGCTGTCCTACGAAACGCTGCGCTTCTTCCTGAAAAGCCAGGTAGAGGGCGAGCCCTTCATGGACCACGCTTTCCCAGTCAACCAGATGATGGGCGTGCAAAGCATGCTGCCGCAATTCATGACCGACGTGCACCAGGTCACCAACAAGGGCGAGGCCGAAGCGTATATCGCGCGCCTGAACCTGTTCCCAGTCAAGTTCGGCCAGGTGATGGAAGCGATCCGCCTCAGTGAAAGCAAAGGCATCGTGCCGCCAAAGTTCACCGTCGACAAAGTACTGGCGGAGATGAAGGCCGTTGTGGCAAAGCCGGTCAAGGAGCATGTCCTGGTGACCAATATGCGCGACAAGCTGGCCAAGGTCAAAGATTTGTCCGATGCCGAGCGCAGCGCCCTGCTGGCGCAAACCGAGAAAGCCGTGCAGGAAGCGGTCTACCCTGCTTACGGCAAGCTCATTGATGCGTTCACCGCGCTGCAATCCAAAGCCACCGCCAACAACGGTGCCTGGAGCCTGCCGAACGGCGAGGCTTACTACGCCTGGGCCGTGCGCTCGCATACCACCTCGAACATGACGCCGCAGCAGGTGCATGAACTGGGTCTGGCTGAAGTGGAGCGCGTCGGCGCGGAGATGGACGCCATCCTCAAAGGCGAAGGCTTGAGCGAAGGCTCGATCGGCAAGCGCGTGCAGGTGCTCGCCTCGCGTCCGGAACAACAATACCCGAATACCGACGAAGGCAAGAAGGCCATGCTGGCGCAGTACCAGGCCATCCTGGATGAAGTGAACAAGGGCCTCGATCCGGTGTTCGACGTGCGGCCGAAACTGGGCGTTGAAGTGCAGGCAGTGCCGGTCGCATCGCAAGCGACTGCGCCAGGCGCCTACTACATGCAGGGTTCCTTCGACGGCAGCCGGCCAGGCGTGTTCTACGCCAATATGCGCGCACCGGGCGAGACGCCGAAGTTCGCCATGCGCACGCTTGCTTACCACGAGGGCATTCCAGGCCACCATTTCCAGATCGCGATCCAGCAGGAGATGACTGGCGTGCCGTTCTTCCGCAAGATCATTCCTTTCACCGCCTACCACGAAGGCTGGGCACTGTATGCAGAACGGCTGGCCGCGGAACAGGGTTTCCAGAAAACTCCGCTGGATAACCTGGGCCGCCTGCGCGACGAAATGATGCGCGCCACCCGCCTGGTGGTCGACACTGGCATCCATTACAAACGCTGGTCGCGCGAACAGGCTATCGACTACATGATGAACACCACCGGCATGAGCGAAGGCGACGTCACGGCGGAAATCGAGCGCTACTTCGTCAATCCTGGCCAGGCGCTGGCTTACAAGGTCGGCATGCTGAAAATCCTCGCGCTGCGCGAACACGCGAAGAAGGAACTGGGCGACAAGTTCGACCTGAAGCAGTTCCACAACGAAGTACTGGTGCACGGCGCCCTGCCAATGACTTTGCTGGAAGGCGTGGTCAACGACTGGGTCGCGAAACGGAAAGCCGCATGAACGACTTGGAACGCGCAGAAGAATTGAACGAACAAGGCATCGCCCACAGCGACGCAGGCAATGAGGAACTCGCCCTCCAGGCCTATGAAGAAGCGTTGCGCCTCAACCCGCGCGCGGCAAAAACGCTCTACAACATGGGCCTGATTTACAAGTACCGCAACGACTGGGTCACATCTTTCGATTACAACCAGCGGGCATACGCGCTGCGGCCGGAACATGAAGCGAGCCGCTGGAATCTGGCTATTGCGGCGACAGCGCTGCGTGACTGGGCAACAGCGCGCAAGGCCTGGGCCGATAACGGCATCGAGCTTGATGGCGTGGATGGACCGATTGAAATGGACTTCGGCCCAACTCCTGTCAGGTTGAACCCGAACGGCAACGGGGAAGTAGTCTGGGGCACGCGCATCGATCCGGTGCGCACCATCTTGCGCAACATTCCCTACCCGGATTCCGGATTCCGCTGCGGGGACATCGTGCTGCACGATGGCGCTGGCGTCGGCAAGCGCGAGTCGCGCGGCAGGGAATACTCGGTATTCAATGTGCTGGAGCTGTTTGAGGCATCAAAGCTCAGCACATTCTGCATGGAGGTGAATGAAGCGACCGAGCAGCAAATGGCCACGCTGGAAGCAGCATTCGATGCCGCCGGCATGCCGTTTGAAGACTGGACGGCCAACGTGCGCACGCTTTGCAAGGCGTGCAGCGAAGGCATCGCGCACGAGCATGCCGGTGACGGCGAGGAGGCGCCGGCGTGGAATCCGGCGCGACTGGTCGGGCTTGCCGCGCTATCGTATGAGCAAATCGAGGCAATTCTCGAGCAGGTTCCCGGCATCGAGCAGATGGAAATCGAAATTTCCCTCGAACTGGAAGCGCCGGCGTAATCAGTCCTTATCTTTTTTCTTATCGCCCAGCATTTCCTTACGCTTGGCCTGCAGCTCGCGCTCGCGGGCATCGATCACCGACTGGTCGTAGTAGGTAGCATCGGGCGCTTTGCGGGCCAGCGCCAGCTGGTCCAGCGCTGCCAGCACGCCGCCCAGCAGGACATAGGATTCCGCCAGCGAGATGTGCTGCAGGGCGATCTTGCCCTGCTTGGCGTAGGCCTGCGCCATGTAGTCGTGCAGTTCCGGCTCGCGGCGGTACATCTGCAGCTGGTCGCGCAGGAAGCGCGTGGCTTCATCGTATTTTCCGCCCTTGATCAGGGCATCTGCATACTGCCACACCAGGCCGCGCGATAACGGGAACCGGCCTTGCGCCTGCTTCGCTTCCTCGATGGCGGCGGCAATCACTTCCGGCTTGTTCTCCTGCGCCAGCTTGATCTCCAGCGACATATAGGCCAGAGCGGAATCGGTCGTGCCGCGCGGGATTGGCGTGCTGAAGGCGCCCGCAACCGGCGGCTTGTCGATGGTGGCGCGAGCCTTGTCCAGCCATTCCTGCGCAGCCGCGAACTCGGAGCGCTTGAGCGATACCATCGCCATGCCGTACTGGCCGGCGGCGACGTTCTGCCGGCCCGGCTGCTGCATCTGGTTCCTGAACACGGCTTCCGTGTCGGACAGGCCTTTGCTGCTTTCGTCCTGCAGCACACGGGCACGGGCGCGGATCAGGTGGAAGTCCATGCCGTCCACGCGCTGGCTGAATTTCTGCTCGCGGATGCGGGCCTGGATATCGGCAATGCGCTCGGTGGTCAGCGGATGGGTCAGCAGCCAAGGGGGCATCAGGTCGCTGTACATGCGCGTGCTGTTCTGCATGCGCTGGAAGAAGGACACCATGCCGCTGGCGTCATACCCCGCCGCATTCATGATCTGGAAACCGACGCGGTCCGCCTCGCGCTCGGCATCGCGGCCGAAATTCAGTTGGCGCTGGATCGCCAGGCCCTGCCCGCCCATGAACACGCCCATCGCCGCATCGGAGCTGGACTTGGCAGCGATCGCCGCCAGCAGCATCGCGGCCAGCGGAATCAGGGCATCGTTCTTCTGCGCCCCGAGCTGGCGCGCGATATGGCGCTGCGCCACGTGGCCGATTTCGTGCGACAGCACGGAGGCCAGTTCGGATTCGTTCTGCGCCGCCAGCAGCAGTTGCGAATGCACGCCGATATAGCCGCCAGGCATGGCGAAGGCATTCAGGTTCTTGTCGCGGATCGCGAAGAAGTAATACTCAAGGTTGGCGTCGCCGCGCGCGCCCGGGCGCGCATCCACCAGCTTGGTGCCGAAATTATTCAGGTACTCGATGATGGGCGGGTCATCCAGATAGTCGCGCTCGAAGCGCAGGCTCTGCATGATCTCTTCGCCCAGGCGTTTCTCCATCACCGGGGACATGTCCTCGCGCGACGCATCGCCCAGCGTCGGCAATTCAGCCTGCTGCGCCTGTCCCGCAGGAGCAGCGATCAACAGGCCGGAAACCAGTGCCGCCAGCAAGGGGCGGCGAAAATGTAGTGCATTCACAGTGCTATCATACCCGTTCAACAAGAGAGCTACGCGATGACCGAACACCTTACTCATTTTGACGCTGCCGGCCAGGCCCACATGGTCGACGTCGGCGCCAAGGCCGAAACCCACCGCATTGCCGTTGCCACCGGCAGTATCCGCATGAAGCCGGAAACGCTGGCGCTCATTCTATCGGGAACCGCCAAGAAAGGGGACGTGCTCGGTATTGCACGCATTGCCGCCATCATGGCCTCCAAGCGCACGGCCGACCTGGTCCCCCTGTGCCATCCTTTGGCCCTGACCCGCGTTGCCGTGGACTTTACCACCGATGAACCCAGCAACAGCGTCCATTGCCGTGCCCAGGTGGAAACCTATGGCAAGACCGGCGTTGAAATGGAAGCGCTGACGGCGGTGCAGGTCGGCCTGCTCACCGTGTACGACATGTGCAAGGCGGTCGACCGCGGCATGGTGATGACCGATATCCGCGTCACCGAAAAAGCGGGCGGCAAGTCCGGCGACTGGAAAGCCTGATGCTGCGCCGTGCGGCCCTTGCATCGTTCTTTGCCCTGCTCGCTGCGTGCGACAGCGACGATGGTGGACGCGGCGGCCGCAGTGCGATGGCCGAGGTGGCGAACACCGAATGGCACCGCAAGGACTTAAATGCTCACTTGTCGCGCTGGCTAACGGTGGCGCCCACTCCTTCCGGCATGCTGCAGGGGCAATTCGAGCGCAACTGGCAGCCGCCGAGCAAGACCAGCGGCGACCTGACCTTGCATAGCCGCCTGGTGTATACCATGCTGGTCGGCTACGAATCGACCGGTGACGCGCGCTATCTGGAAGTGGCAAAGCGCGGCACGGATTTCCTGCTCTCGTCTTTCCACGACCCGTTGCACGGCGGTTTCTTCCAGGCTGTCAATGCCGAAGGCAAACCGGTCAGCATGACCAAGAACACCTACGGCCACGCGTTTGCGCTGCTGGCGCTTTCGCACGCAGCACGCGTGACGGGCGAGCCGAAATACAAGGCTGCGGCCCTGGCTGCATGGCAGGACATCCGCCGCAACCTGCGCGAACCCGGCGGCGGCTTGCGCGGCTCGGCGCCGCGCGATTTCGCCTTGAAGCTGGAAGGCCGGCATTCGCAGAATCCCCTCATGCATATGTTCGAGGCCTTGCTGGCCCTGATCGAAGCGACCAGCGACCAGCAAGTGGTGGCCGATGCGCGTGAGTTGGGCGACTTCGTGCTGAACCAGCTCATGGTCGGGCTGCCCGATGGCGGCGCCTATATCCCTGAGTGGTATGACGAACAATGGAAGCCTCTGACCGGCGATGATGGCTATACCGACCTTGGCCACCAGTTCGAATGGAGCCACCTGCTGCGCAGCGCCGAAACGCGCGGCCTGCCGCCGATCTATGCCGACGTGGCGGACCGCCTGCTGAAGTTCGCGGTGGCGAAAGGGTATGACGAACAGGATGGCGGCATCTTCAACCGCATGTCGGCCAGCGGGCAGGTGGACCGCAGTAAATACTGGTGGCCGCAGGCGGAGGGTATGAAAGCCTTCCTGGCCGTGGCACAGCGGCCGGATATGGCGCGGCGCTACCATGAAACGCTGGAACTGGTGGACAAAGAAATCCTCGACCGCGAAAACGGCGGCTGGCGCATTGGCGCGAAGGATACCTGCAGCGGCGGCTGCAACAAGATGCAGCCCGACCCGTATCACCTGGTCGGGCTGGACTGGACAGTCCTATCGACAAAGCAATAGTTGATGTACGGCCTTATTGTACAATGGGCAATTGCTCATAAATAGACAATAACGAAGATGGCGAGCGAAAACAAATTGCAGGAATACGCGTTTGAACAGATGAACCTGCAGGTTGGCGGGCGCATCCAGTTGATCACCCATCGCACCCTGCGGCCCATGCAGCACTTCTCGACCGTGATTGGCTGGGTGCGTGACGAGTACATGATCGTCAAGATCCCGATGGAAAACAATGGGCCGATCGCCATCACCGAAGGCGACAAGCTGACGGTCCGCGTGTTCTCCGGCGTGAATGTCTGCTCATTCTCGACGGTCGTGCAGCGCGTCTTCCTGCGGCCGCTGATGTATGCCCATGTGGCCTTCCCCAGCGAGATCCAGGGTACCAGCCTGCGCGCTGCCATGCGGGTGAAAGTCGAGATTCCGGCCAAGATGTCGCGCCATGATGGGCACCATGCTTCCGTCTTCCTGGTGAACCTGAGCGTGTCCGGCGCACTGATCGAATCGGCCCAGCCTTTGAGCCGTGAAGGCGAGACGGTGCAATTGGACTTTACCCTGCTGGCGCCGCCGGATGACCGGCAAGTACGCATCAATACCTCGGCCCTGGTGCGCAATGCCACGGTCGCGCAGTCGCAGAAGGATGGGCGGGATGTGTTCAGCTATGGCGTGCAATTCACCGGACTGGACCCGGCGCACTTCACCCTGCTGCAGAACCTGACGTACGAGGCCATGTTGGCCGATCGCCAAAAAATCGTTTGACGTAATAGCAATGAACAGCCCGAGTCGGACGCCAGACTGACGCTTTAGCCCCCCGCACTGTTACATTTGGAGGATTTTCGAAATCCAAAATTAGTTAATATCCGGCAACTTGCCGAATGTTAACTAATGAAGGATTCTCAAGATTGAACTCCTCGCACACGATCTCCTTGCTGGCAGTGTTGCTTGCGACGGCCGGAAGCTCCACTTACGCACAAGATACCTTTACGTATTCAGTCGGATCGACATCGGGCACAGCGAGCTCGATGGCCGAAGCGATGCAGGCCATACAGGCCGCTTCAGGTAGTGCCTCGGCCAGCTTCAAGCTGGTGGGGACCACCCTTGGAGACAACTCGATTACGTACAGTTATGCGTCCACACCAGTCAAATACGCATTCTGGAACGTCTCGCATTTAAACTGCGAAGACTACGATTACAGTAATGCTCCTGGTAATTCTGTGGGTGAGGCGATCGCAAACATCATCGCCAAACAAGCGAAAGAGGCCGCCAATAGTCCATCCTACTGTTTGACTTTCATTTCCATATCGCCTACGGGCGGGCTAACCGGAGGCGGCGTCGCAGGATGGAGCTATCGGATGCCAGTGACTCTCACCGTAAACTGGCAACCGACGACGCGACAAGATGAGATCCGTGGTTTGTCTATCAGTGCCGTAATCACGCGCACGACAAACCCAGATTGTGAATGCGGGGTCGGAAACCCAATCAACCCAGCGCATGGTTCAAAATTTGCGGCTGAAACAGATTATGCGGCCCCAAAAGGGCTGCTCACGTTCTCGCGCACCTACAACTCGCAGTTCCCTTCCCTGATGGGCGGCATGGGCAACCATGGGAGTTGGCAGCACAGCTTTGAACGACGCCTTTTCTTTGATACATCGTACCCATACAGGGCAACGGCATTTCGCCCCAACTTTGACAATAAAGGGTTCGTGCGCACTTCTTCGGCAAACCCTTGGTCCAAGAGTCCAGGTAATCCCAACCAGCTTAGCCTGACCACCTTCAGTAGTATCGTCAATAGCGTAAAGCATCAGCTGTTTGATCCCGCCACCAATACCTCTGAAAACTACGACCAAGCTGGGTTGTTGTTGTCCGCAAAGAGCACTGACGACGAAATCAAACTCACCTACAGTACGGCCACTGTCGGCACCGTGTATCCAACCGGCGCTCCAGCATGTTCGGCGTCAGCGAAACGCACAGCGCCGAACCAGCTTCTTTGCGTAACCAATGCAGTCGGACGGCAGCTTAACTTTGAATATGACTCTGCCGGATGGCTAATCAAGATGACCGATCCCGGTGGCAACGCATATCAATACACCTATGATGCTGCTGGCAACCTGGCGCAGCTCACTTACCCAGATGGCTTCCGAAAGCAGTACCACTATAACGAGCAGGAGTTCACTGCCGGCGTTAATCTGCCAAACGCGTTAACCGGTATTTCCGAAGAGCGAGAGTCCGAAGTGTTCTCGCGCTTCGCAACATACACGTATAACGCTCGCGGATTGGCAGCATCGACGCGACATGCCGGGGATGCCGATTCCTTTGCGGTCGGCTATGATCCCTCAACCTGGACGCGGACAGTTACGTCGCCATTGGGTGCGACGCGGTCAGTCAAGTTCCAGAAAATCGGCTTCATGCTGTTCCCGGTCTCTGAAACGGAGAAAGCAGATAACGGAGCTGATGTAACTGCAACGAGCACCTACGATACGTTTGGCAACAAGCTGACTTACAAAGACTTCAGCGGCAATACAACCCAATACGCCTACCTGGGTGACCGCAAGCTGGAGATCCAGCGTGTTGAAGCGGCAGGAACTAGTCTCGCTCGTACCATCAGCACCGAGTGGCACCCGACGTTCCGTTTGCCAATCAGGATTGCCGAGCCAATGCGGATTACAACGTACACCTACGACTCCAACGGCAACCAACTGACCCGCAGCGTACAGGCCACCACCGATACGAGCGGCGCTAGCGGCTTCTCGGCAGCACCAGTCAGTGCGCCACGCGTCACGACTAGCACTTACGATGCGCAGAGCCACCTCCTTACTGTTGATGGCCCCCGCACTGACGTCAACGACGTGACAACATATACCTACGATGCAGCAGGCAATCTCGCCAGCGTCACGAACGCATTGAACCAAGTAACCACGTTCGCCAACTACGATGCCAACGGCCGACCTGGAATGATCACCGACCCGAACGGCCTCGTGACCCAGATGACGTATTCATCACGCGGCTGGCTGACGACTTCCGCCACAGACGGTCAAGTCACCAGTTATGAATACGATGGCACAGGCCAACTGACGAGGGCAATCATGCCCGATGGTTCGTCTGTAAGTTACGGCTATGACTCCGCGCGCCGCTTGGTCTCTATTGCAGACACTTTGGGAAACAGTATTTCTTATACGCTGGATAGCGCAGGCAATCGCACCGGAGAGCAAACCAAGGATACGAACGGTGTACTGGCGCGCCAAGTTTCGCGTGTGTACAGCACTCAGAACCGACTCAAACAAACTACCGGGGTAGCGCAATGATTCGACACCTGAAACACAGGGCCGTGCTGGCCATCGCGATTCTTGCCACTGGCGCCAGCAGCGCACAGACGCAGGATTCGACCACAAACTACAACTACGACGAAGCCGGCCACATCAAGGAAGTGATCGACCCACTTGGCCGCAAGACTACAAATGAATACGATGCCCTTGGGCGCCGAACCAAAGTCACGGATGCAAAGAATGGGTTTACTCAGTTCGTTTATGATGGTCTCGACCAACTGACCAAAGTAACCGATCCGCGCAACCTGTCGACGACCTACGCCATCGATGGCTTGGGTAATCTGACCCAGACCAGCAGCCCGGATACCGGCGCGACGCTTAATACCTACGACGAGGCGGGCAACCTGAAGACGCGCACAGACGCGAAAAATCAGACCACGACCTATCAGTACGATGCGCTGAATCGTGTGACCAGCGCCAAGTACGCCGATGGTACGAGTGCCACTTATGTGTACGACCAAGGTGCTTTCGCGCTAGGTCGGCTGAGCCAGGTCACAGATGTAAGTGGCACGATCCAGTATGGCTATGACCAGCACGGCCGGATCACAAGTGAAGTGCGTACGATTGGCGGCCAGGCTTATACCACGACCTACCGCTACGACCAGTACGGCCGCCTCTCCGGTCTCACTTATCCGAGTGGCCGCAGCGTCGATTACGTGCGCGACGACATGGGCCGCATCAAGGAAATCCGCAGCACCAGGAATGGCGCGTCGCAGCTACTGGTTAGCCAGGTAAACTACCAGCCCTTCGGTCCGCTGCAATCGCTGGTGTTCGGCAACGGCCAGACTTACTCACGCAGCTACGACCTCAATGGCCGCATGACGAGCTACACGTTGAATGGCCAGGTGCAGACATTGTCATACGATGCAGCGAGCCGCATCACCGGAGTGACCGACGGCGGCAATGCCGCCAACAACCGCACTTACGGCTACGACGAACTCGATCGCCTCACCAGTGAGCAGCGCCCCCAGCGCAGCCTGGGCTACAGCTACGACGCCGTCGGCAACCGCACGCAATCCGTGAACGGCGCCGCTTCAACCGCTTACACGTACGGCAGCACCAGCAACCGCCTGACGCAACTCACCGGAAGCCAGAACGCCAGCATCGCCACCGATGCCAACGGCAGCATTACCAGCAACGGCAGCGCCACCTTCAACTATGACGCGCGCGGCCGCATGGTGTCGGCCAACACGGCCATCGGCCTGGTGAGCTACAAGATCAACGCCCTCGGCCAGCGCGTGCAGAAAGTCACGCCAACATCGACCACGGTTTATCACTACGACGGCAGCGGCAAGCTGATCGCCGAAAGCACCGATGGCGCGCTGACCGAATACGTCTACCTGGGCGACATGCCGGTCGCGGTACTGAAATAAGACATGGAGAAACACGTGTTCAAGAAACTCTTCACGGCCGCATGGATGGCATTGCTGTTCACCTTCTGCCAACTGGCATCTGCCGCAACGAACGTCAGCGCTACAGCAACCCCAAGTAGTCCAACTGCCCCAGCGACCGTTACGCTCGCTGCTAGCGGGGATTCGGATGGCAATCCGATCATGGTCACCAAAGTGGAATACTTTAATGGCACGACATCGCTGGGCGTGAGCGTGCAGTCGCCATTCACGCTGACGCTCAACAACCTCGCCGCAGGTACCTATCAGATCAGTGTGAAGGTCACCACAACCGACCCTGCCAACCCTGTTCTGCAATCGGCGCCGCTGGCACTCACGGTTGGCACCGCGCCAGGCGCTGCGACAGCCTATTTCATCCACACCGATCAACTTAACACCCCGCGTGCGATCACGGACGGCAGCGGCAATCTGGTGTGGCAATGGGACAGCGATCCGTTTGGCAAGGATGCGCCAAACGAGCTACCAGCTGGGCAACCAGCTTTCACGTTCAACCAGCGTTTCCCAGGGCAGCAGTTTGACCGCGAAAGCAATCTGCATTACAACTACTTCAGGGACTATGATCCGGCGCTGGGGCGTTACGTTCAGAGCGACCCGATTGGCCTGAAAGGTGGAATCAATACCTACGGCTACGTTAACGGAAATCCAATCGTTGCGATTGATTTCTATGGTCTTGAGCGATTTGTTTTTGAATCGCCTGAATTTGGCAGCCTTGATAACTTTAGGTCGATTCCAGAGCAGGCCAACACGATTGACATCATCGCACATGCAAACTGGCATCATATTACTGAGGACAACAAGGAAATGTCATTCAGTAGACTGGTGAAAATAATTAAGGGAGTGCCAGATTACAAGAAGAAACGAATCCGGATGCTAGCTTGCAGCACAGGCGCCAGCGACTACAACGGGATCCCAGTTTCGTCCGTGGGCAAGCGTTTACACGAGGCGCTGGGAATTCCTGTAGAGGCACCAAACAAAAGTATTTGGGCCAAAAAGGATGGAACATATAGCATCTATGGGCACAAAGGCGGAGAAGTACATGGACCGCTTGATCCAAACAATCCAGGAAGGATGGTAAATTTCGAATGAGGCGTCAACCACGTTTATACACGATTTTGCCCATCTTCTTGTCGCTAATGGCAAAGGCTGGGCCGCTAAGTGCTTCAGATCAATCGGGAATCGAAATGGGTAAGGAGCAGTTCATACAGGAAGCGGGAGCGACCAAGTCGGACCCGATTGCGATGTACAACGCCGGCATCTTGGCCCTGCGTCAAAAGAAGTTAGTTGAGGCATACATCTGGTTCAGCCGTGCGGCCCCCGAACTGGATCGATGGGCGTCGAAAATTAAAGGCCGACGTGGAGAAGAACGTTTCAATTCTCGCTATTTGGTGTCAGAAGTTGCGAAGGTGCGAGATGAGGTTGCCACAAATACGGCATTGATTCGTAGTCAATTGACGGCGCGCGATCTTGATGAAGCAGAACGAGTTCTATCTGGATTGCGTTAGCTAAATCGAAGTGCGCCTTAAAGGCGCATCACGCGGTCAGCGTTACGGCGTAGGCACCTGCGGTGCCCACGGCCGCGCGCTGCCGTCAGTCAGTCCACCCCAAGCAAATTCCCCCCAACCCCGGCGGCCGCTGCGCGGCCGCCCTCTTCAAACAGCGTCTTGCTGCCCCGCGCTTTGCGCCCCAAAATACGCGTCTAGAAAAATTTTCGGAAAAGCAGGAGGGAATCCAGTTCGCGCGTGCGCAAGTCGTTGAAGCGTATAGGAAAATTGCCGCGTCTACGACGAATTCGCGTCAAGGCCAATACACTACAACTACTTCCGCGACTACGATCCGCAGATAGGGCGCTATATCCAGAGCGACCCTGTCGGGTTGGCTGGGGGAGCAAATACCTATGGCTATGTCGAAGGCAATCCCGTTGCCAACGTCGACCCTACAGGGCAAATTGCAATTCCTACGGTGGCCGGAGTTATTGTGGCCGGCATTGGGGCTGCGATATGGTGGAGCTCCAATCATCCGGCAATTCCGTCTGCGCAAAGCAAGCCTGAGGGAATTATTCCCCCACAGGATTTTCCCAATGGGATTTCTTGACCGCCTAAAGATGCCCCTAGGGAGTGCCGCACCGAGTTACCACCTCCAAAATCGCCGCCACCGCAAAAGCCGGACTGTGAGACCGTATTTCAAGTGTGTAGGAAGGCCGTAGCACAGTCTGCATCGAATGCAGCACTTCGAATCATGGGCGACTTTAGCTGCTTATCCGCATACGCTATTTGCAAGAAAGTAAAAGACCATTGAACACAATTTATCCCAGTAAGAGTTTTTTCCGGATTCAGCCAATGCAATCAATGCGCACGATACTTTAATAATCAGTGTTCATGGAGGGTGGCGAGCGAAAATTCTAACGAGAGAGGTTCCAAGCTGGCTTCCTTTTGATGAGCCACAGCTGCTGAAGAAAGGATGGAAAGGGCCATCACTTCTTTGCGGTTTTCTCATGGCAAAACTACACGGAATTTATTATACGGCGCTATCTGCAAATTATGAATTGCGTGTCGAAGTTAATGGGGCCATCGTGGTGCTAACTTTTGTTCCCCATTAGCGGGACGTATGAACGACCTGAGGGATACAAAAGTAAAGTTTGTCCTGGTTGCTCTGGACGAAATACAACTACTTCCGCTAATGCGATCCGCAGACGGGGCGGTATGTGCGGAGCGATCCGATCGGCCTCGCTGGAGGTAATACTTACGCAAATGTTGCGGAAGTCCTACAAGTCTCGTTGATACGGTGGGGTTAGCACCGGGCGATATCTATCACACGGCTAATGAGGGAGGCACGTGGGCAATAAAAGATATCAATGGCATGTCTATTCAAGCTAATTTGGAAATCGGGGGCGAATATATTAAATCGCAAAGGCAAATACACATATCGATGGGGAGAAATTATATTGGCATGGTTATGGAAGAGGAAGTTAATACCTTGCGGGCCAAGTCCTTGGACGTGCGCGAGCAATATGAGCGCCAGATAAAAGAGCTGCAGGAAGGGTACGGCGAAGTGATGCTTGAACTGAGCGCTCAAAAAAGCTGGCGTCCCTGCTGGGCGAGGAATTCAAGTGATCGAAACAATCCGCCAGGGACTAGCAGAAGATGGATTCAACATTTCGATCAATAGGCCGTGCCAGTGGATTGACATGCCGAACTTTGTACTACAAGTCCGTCAAGGCGGCGCCGAAGGTGCAGCCGCGCTTTGCTGAACCGATCAAGGCCATGATCAACGAGGAGCCATCGTTCGGCTATCGCACCGTTGCGGCCCTGCTGGGCTTCAACAAAAACGCCGTGCAGCGCATCTTCCAGCTGCGAGGCTGGCAGGTGAAGAAGCGTCCAATTGGGTTCCGTCCCCGCGTACAGGGTCTGCCTTCCGTGACCACGGTGCCGAATCAGCGCGGGCGACGGACCTGTGCCGTGCTTAGACTGGCCGAGACGGCTGGCTGGTACAGCGCCGGCATCAGGCACTGGGCCTGAAAACACCCGCTGAGGCATTTTGCTTTAGCGGCTTGAATTGAGCAGGAACCGCTGGGTCATTACATATAGGCACTCGAAATGCCATTCTCCAAATAAAAAACCGGGCTGAAGCCCGGTTTTTTATTCATGCTTTGGAACTTATGCTGGGCAGGTGTCGCCAGCCTTGTTGTTCTTTTGCAGGGAGTCACGAACCGCGGTGTTGGTCACGGCAGTTGCATCGACGAACCAGCGCAGGGTGGTTGCGTCAGCAGCAACGTTCGGGCAGAACTTAACAATTTTGCCGTCCACGCCGTCACCCACGCCGCTAGCTGCGAAGGTGATGGAGATCACGCCAGCGGTGGCAGATGCAGCACCAACTTCCTTGGTTGCGGTGAAGGTCTTGATGCCAGTGCCTGCGCCACCGGTGGTGCAAGCAGTTACAACGCCGCCGTTTTCCTGGCTGCACAATGCAACTGCAGTCTTGATGGAGTCAATCGAGGTCAGGCCGGCAGCTGCTTTAGCCTTGGCGGTGTAGTCCGAGTACGCTGGGAGCGCTACGGCAGCCAGAATGCCGATAATGGCCACAACGATCATCAGTTCGATCAGGGTGAAACCAGCTTGGGCTTGACGCTTGATCATCTTCATGGATTTCATTTATTGCTCCTTCAGTAAGAGTTTTAAGGTTTTGGTAAGATAGTATAAGCAATCGCCGTGCCAGCCCATTTTGAGGAAATCCTTCCATGGTTATGACAAATAATGTCAGTTTTTTTATGCCAAATTGACAATTCGTGTCAGTTCATCGCAAAAAAGAGCATTTTGTGGCACACGATGCGGTAACCGCTGGCCTTCCCAAGGGATCAACTAGCATGCTCCGATGTGGGAGTAGATCGAGATTCTGCGCGAGGGATGGACTCGAACCAGCCCTTGAGCCGCAATGTCGATACAGCGAGACTGGACTTTCTCTTGTTGGCGCCGCCAGGTGACTGCCTTTGCACAGGAAACCACTTAGCGTAGCAACAATAAAAAAACCGGGCCGAAGCCCGGTTTTTTTTATTCATGCTTTGGAACTTATGCTGGGCAAGAGTCGCCAGCCTTGTTGTTCTTTTGCAGGGAGTCACGGACTGCGGTGTTGGTCACAGCAGATGCGTCGACGTACCAGCGCAGGGTGGTTGCGTCAGCAGCAACGTTCGGGCAGAACTTGACAGCTTTGCCATCCACGCCGTCACCCACGCCGGTAGCTGCGAAGGTAATGGTGATCACGCCAGCGGTGGCGGATGCGGAACCAACTTCCTTGGTTGCGGTGAAGGTCTTGATGCCTTGGTCGCCGGTGGTGCAGGCGGTGACAACGCCGCCGTTTTCCTGGCTGCACAATGCAACGGCAGTCTTGATGGCGTCAATCGAGGTCAGGCCGGCAGCTGCTTTAGCTTTGGCGGTGTAGTCCGAGTATGCTGGGATCGCTACGGCAGCCAAGATGCCGATAATGGCCACAACGATCATCAGTTCAATCAGGGTGAAACCAGCTTGTGCTTGGCGCTTGATCATCTTCATGGATTTCATTTGTTGCTCCTTCGGGTAAGAAACTAAAAAATTGGGTAACACACTTGGGTATGAGCAATCACCGTGCCAGCCCATTTTTTCAGCAAACTGCCCAGTTTTCTGTCAAAAACTGTCAGTTCCCTCCTGTTGAGTTGACGATTTTGGGCAACCGGGCCACAAACTTTGTCAGCCCAAGTGTTGCCGCATGACAATTTTCGTCAGCCAGCGCGGAATGCCATGAGTATGCCGCTGAGGTCGAGGATGTCGCCGCCTTTCAGTGCATGCGGCTGGCGCGGCATCGGGTCACCGTTCAGCAAGGGGGATTTGTCGCCTTCCACGTGGGCGACGGAATAGCCTTCGGGGGCGCGCGTAATCACTACCACCTGCACGCCAGGGCGGCCCAGGCTGGTGACGGCCTTGGTCAGGCTCAGGGTCTTGCCGGCATTCGTGCCGTTCAGGACTTCAATATGGGCCAGCGGCAGCTCGGCGAACTGGGTATTTGGCGCTGCAGCGGCGGAAGCCGAGGGTGGGACCGGCATGGCCGGGATGGTAGCAGCGGCCGCAGCCAGGGGACGGATGCCGTCGCTGACGAATTCGAGGTGGTACTTGGCCATCTTGATCACATCCTTATTCTGCAGGAAGTGCTTGCCGATGCGGTGGCCGTTTACAAATGTACCATTTGTGCTTTGCAGGTCTTCCAGGAAGGAGTCGTCCAGGATGGTGGTGACAAGTGCATGCTCACCACTGACTGCGGGGTGGTTGAGGACAATGTCGTTATGCTTATGGCGGCCGACCGTCATGCGCTCCTTGGTAAGCTGGACGGTTTGCTCGATAACACCTTCTCGCATCACGAGTAGTTTTGCCAAATCAATATCCTCCGGGTAAACGCAAACGGGGAGCCGAAGCTCCCCGTTATCATACAGCTACTATTACAGCATTGCCTTCAACAGGCGGGCCATTTCGGAAGGATTCTTGGTAACCTTGATGCCGCAGGCTTCCATGATTTCCAGTTTGGCTTGTGCGGTGTCGGCGCCGCCCGAGATCAGCGCGCCAGCGTGGCCCATGCGCTTGCCTGGAGGAGCGGTCACACCGGCGATGAAGCCAACCACTGGCTTCTTCATGTTGTCCTTGATCCAACGGGCTGCGTTGGCTTCGTCCGGACCGCCGATTTCGCCGATCATGATCACAGCGTCGGTGTCAGGATCGTCGTTGAACATGCGCATCACGTCGATGTGCTTCAGGCCGTTGATCGGGTCGCCGCCGATACCAACTGCCGAAGACTGGCCCAGGCCCAGGGCGGTCAGCTGTGCTACCGCTTCGTAGGTCAGGGTACCGGAGCGGGAAACCACGCCGATACGGCCCTTACGGTGGATGTGACCAGGCATGATGCCGATCTTGATTTCGTCAGGAGTGATCAGGCCTGGGCAGTTAGGGCCCAGCAGCAGGGTCTTGGAACCTGCTTTAGCCATGCGGTCTTTCACTTCCATCATGTCGCGGACTGGGATGCCTTCGGTGATGCAGATGGCCAGGTCCAGTTCAGCTTCCACAGCTTCCCAGATTGCGGCGGCTGCGCCTGCTGGTGGAACGTAGATCACGGAAACGGTCGCGCCGGTTTCCGATGCTGCTTCCTTGACGGAGGCGTAGATTGGGATGCCTTCGAAGTCTTCGCCGGCTTTCTTCGGGTTCACGCCAGCGACGAAGGCATTCTTGCCATTCGCGTAGTCGCGGCACATGCGGGTGTGGAACTGGCCGGTCTTGCCGGTGATGCCCTGGGTGATGACTTTGGTGTCTTTATTGATCAGGATAGACATATCGATTCCTTAATTATTTACCGGCAGCAGCGGCAACAACGGCCTTGGCTGCTTCTTCCATGGTGTCAGCGGCGATGATTGGCAGGCCCGATTCGGCCAGCATCTTCTTGCCCAGGTCTTCGTTGGTGCCCTTCATGCGCACGACCAGCGGCACGGACAGGGACACGGCCTTGGCGCCGGCGATCACGCCTTCAGCGATCACGTCGCAGCGCATGATGCCGCCGAAGATGTTCACCAGGATGGCTTTCAGTTCCGGGTTCTTCAGCATCAGCTTGAAGGCTTCGGTGACTTTCTCGGTAGTGGCACCGCCGCCCACGTCCAGGAAGTTGGCTGGCTCGCCGCCGAACAGCTTGATGGTGTCCATGGTGGCCATGGCCAGGCCGGCGCCGTTCACCAGGCAGCCGATGTTGCCGTCCAGGGAGATGTAGGCCAGGTCGAATTTCGAAGCTTCAACTTCGGCTGGGTCTTCTTCGTCCAGGTCGCGGTAGGCGACGATTTCTGGATGACGGAACAGCGCGTTGGCGTCGAAGTTGAACTTGGCGTCCAGTGCGATGACCTTGCCGGAGCCGGTCAGGATCAGCGGGTTGATTTCGGCCAGGGATGCGTCGGTTTCCCAGTAAGCTTTGTACAGGCCTTGCAGGTTGGCGACCGCGTCGGCGATCGAGCCTTCCGGCACGCCGATTTTGCGTGCTACGTCGGCGGCGTCAGCGTCGGACAGGCCGGTCGCTGGATCGATCACGACGTTGTGGATCAGTTCCGGATGCTTCTCAGCGACTTCTTCGATGTCCATGCCGCCTTCGGAGGAAGCCATCAGGACTACGCGCTGGGTCACGCGGTCGGTCACCAGGGAAACGTACAGTTCCTTCTTGATGTCGGCGCCTTCTTCGATCATCAGGCGGCGGACTTTCTGGCCTTCAGGGCCGGTCTGGTGGGTCACCAGCTGCATGCCCATGATCTGGTCGGCGTATTCCTTGACCTGTTCCAGCGACTTGGCAACTTTCACGCCGCCGCCTTTACCACGGCCACCTGCGTGGATCTGTGCTTTAACAACCCATACTGGGCCGCCCAGGGTTTCAGCAGCTTTCACTGCTTCTTCCACGGACATGCACGGGATACCGCGCGGTACGGTCACTCCGAATTTTCGGAGGATTTCTTTGCCTTGATACTCATGGATTTTCATGCTGGCTTTCCCTTCTTTCGAATACCTGTTTGTTGGTTAGATGTATTTTGTACAGCACCTAGGCTGCTTCTGTCTTGTTGACATACCAGCGTGGGTAGAACTCGGCAACTGCCCCGCCATCGGTCTTGAGGGCGTGGCACTTGTCAAGTTGGAACGGTTTCTCTGTCGCAGTGCTGGAGCGCTCGTTCACTGGCCAGACATCGTTGGCAAAGGCTTGCACGGCTGCCGTGGGCAGCACCTGGGCCAATTCTGTCAGGTGGGTACAGCCTTGTACACCAGCCAGCCTCTCCTTGACCGCTTGGCGAAAACCCTTCATCAGGTTCAGGCCGATCAAGGCTTTGTAGGCTGGGCCGATCGTGTCGCAATGGCCAGGATAGGGAACGGCGTCCGAACTTGCTTCGGCATCGATGATGGTCAGCTGCTTATCGACGGTCACGCGCAGCCACAGGTCGTGCAGGGCTTCATTGCCCTTGCGCGGGCCCGATGCCAGCATGGTGTCGAAGGATTTGATGTCCGTGATATGGGCGTCAAGATCCCACAGGCCATCCTCGCGTGAATACGCCTGGATGTCTATGGCGCGCGTATGCCGCAGCGCACGTCGGGAGACTGGATTTGACAAGGACATAAGACCGATGCCACTCAAAAGTGGCCAAAATTATAAGCAGCTAATCAGTACGCCGCAGCTTCTACGGACAACCACCGCACCCGCGGTGCTGCATAAAACTACAAAAGTGTAGCACAACCCAACCCATCGCCCAATCCTGGCCTTTATCTGACCGACTCGAAATCGACCATATCGTTCGCATTGATGTACACCATGCGCTTGCCGGCATCGAACTCGCGGCGCGCAAAACTGCGGCGCGGATCGGCGCCCTTCCAGCCCACCGAGCCGAGATCGAGCAGCGTCGGAAACACATTGGTATTGCTGATCGGTCGGTTGAGATTGGCCCGCATTCCGGCTGCGCGCTCGGGGAAGCGCTGCAAGTAGGCCTGGTTCATCCAGGCTAGCACAGGCACGCGCAAGTCATAGGGCGTCGGTGGAGATTGGGTATGCATGAAAAAGCCGCGCTCATCGTCGAACAGGTTTTCGCCATGATCTGAGGCAAACAGCATGACGCTCGGGCGCGCCTGCTTGCGCAGGATGTCGATGACGCGCACCAGCAGCTTGTCCGTCTCGACGATGGTGTTGTCGTAGGAATTGATGGCAGCTTGCCTGTCCTGGGGGCGTGGCATGTTCAGGCCGAGGTCGGCCAGCGTCGGCGCGAATTTGCGCGAATCGGCACCGTAGCGTTCATCGTAATAAATATGGCTGCCAATGGTATGCAGCACCACGAACTGGCGCGGACCGGCTTGATTCAGGAAGGACTCAAACAACGGCAGCAGCATCGCGTCGGTACGCAGGTGGAAATCCTGGGCGCCGGTGGCGTGTTCCGCTACATCGGCCATGCGGCTGATGTCGTCCGGTTCCTGATTTGATAACCAGGCGGTGCGGAAGCCCGCCTCTCGGAAGGTCTGCACAAGCGAGGCCCGCTTGCCGCCGAGGGAAAGCGAAACCATGGTGGGCATCGCCTTGCCCGTCCAGTTGGCGTTGGAAACAACGTCGCGGAAAGAAAGCAATTCCGGTCCCAGCGCCGCCAAGCCTGGGGTCGTGTCGCGCTGGTAGCCGTTCAGGCCAAGATGGTCCACGCGCAAGCTTTCGCCAATCACGAACACGACCAGCACGGGAGCGCTGTCATCCTGGTAACGGCCACCGAGGCTGGCGAAATCGACGCGGCGTGCCGCCTGAATGGCCACCCGCGAACCGGACAGCACCAGGTTGCTGGGGAAAGCCAGGCTGGCGGTGGAATACTCGAAGAAAGGCGGCAAGCGCAAACTATGCGACAGGAAGGTACGGCCGGTCAGGGCGAGCATTGCGAACATCAGCAGTCCCGCCATCACGCGTTGCCGGCCCTGCCACGAGAGGCGCCAAGCGTGCGGCAACGACCACGCCAATGCAGCGTAGGCCAGCGTGCTGGCAGGCACCAGCCACAATAGCCAGCCAAAGGACAACAACACTTCGCGGGTTTGCGCCCAACTCGTCTGCCAGGCCGACAGGAGCAAGGCATCGCCCGGCACGCTGTGATAGAAAAAGGTCAGGAAGCAGTAGGGGCCTGCCAGCAAGGCCAGTGGCGTCAGCAGCAGAAAGGCATAGCGCGGACGCGGCAGCAGGACAAAGGGCCACGACAGCACAAAAGCGGAGAAACATAGCAGGGCCAATACGTCAGCGGCGGACGTCAGGTGATCGGTCGCAAGCACGGCCAGCGACGGCAGCCATAACCACAGGGCGAGCACGCCGGCTTTGAACAGTTGTTTATTCATGCGCGGATTATACTGGCCGCCTGCGCTACTCCTCGTCGGGCATGGTGCCTTTCATGGCGGTGCGAATGGCTTTCTGTGAGAAGCCGCGCGACATGAGGAAACGCAATTGCTTCTGGCGACCTTCGGGATCTTCGGCGACTTCGCCGAATTTGCGGCGCCAGACTTCGCAGCAGCGTTCGACTTCGTCTTCTTTCAGGCTTTCCTTGACTTCGGCCAGCATGTCGCCGCCGATGCCGTGGTGCTGCAGTTCGGCCACGATGCGGCTGTTGCCGTAGCGGGCGGCGCGGCGATGGATCAGGTTTTCCGAGAAGCGCTCTTCAGAGAGCCACTTGTTCTGTTCGAGGAAGTTCAGCAGGGCTTCGACGTCGTCGCCCTCTTCCGCGTGGCGTTGCAGCTTGCGGGCGAGTTCGAGGCGGCTGTGCTCGCGCTGGCTGAGCAGGCGGAGGGCGCGGGCCTTTAGGGTGGGTTTGGGGAGGGGCATCTTTTAAACCGGTAACCCGGTGTCTGACCCTGCGGGTCAGACACCGAATTACCGGGTTCAGTCGACAGCGCGCAGCTTCGGCGCTTCTTCGCCATCGTCAGTCACGGCAGGCAGCTCACGCACGCCCAGCGCCGCACGCACCTTGTTCTCAATCTCACGCGCCAGTGCCGGGCGCTCCTTGAGGAAGGAACGGGCATTGTCCTTGCCCTGGCCGATGCGCTCGCCGCCGTAGCTGTACCAGGAGCCCGACTTCTCAACGATCTTGGCTTCCACGCCCAGGTCGATGATTTCGCCTTCGCGCGAGGTGCCTTCGCCATACAGGATGTCGAAGTGGGCTTCCTTGAACGGAGGCGCAATCTTGTTCTTGACCACTTTCACCTTGGTCTCGTTACCGATCACTTCGTCGCCCGACTTGATCGAGCCGGTACGGCGGATGTCGAGGCGCACGGAGGCGTAAAACTTCAGGGCGTTACCGCCGGTGGTGGTTTCCGGCGAGCCGAACATCACGCCGATCTTCATGCGGATCTGGTTAATGAAGATCACCAGGGTGTTGGTGCGGTTGATGGTGCCGGTCAGCTTGCGCAGCGCCTGGGACATCAGTCGTGCCTGCAGGCCTGGCAGGGAGTCGCCCATATCGCCTTCGATTTCGGCCTTCGGGGTCAGCGCGGCAACCGAGTCGACCACGATCAGGTCCACGGAGCCGGAGCGCACCAGCGCATCGCAGATCTCCAGGGCTTGTTCGCCGGTGTCCGGCTGGGAGATCAGCAGCTCGTGCAGGTTGACGCCCAGTTTTTGGGCATACACCACGTCCAGCGCGTGTTCCGCGTCGATGAAGGCGCAGGTGCCGCCCATTTTCTGCATTTCAGCGATCGCTTGCAGGGTCAGGGTGGTTTTACCGGACGATTCAGGACCGTAGATTTCCACCACACGGCCGCGTGGCAGGCCGCCTACGCCCAGCGCGATATCCAGGCCCAGGGAGCCGGTGGAGACAGTCTGCACTTCCTCGATCGGGGCGGATGCGTCCATGCGCATCACGGAGCCTTTGCCAAACTGCTTTTCAATCTGGGCCAGTGCGGCCGCCAGGGCCTTGGCTTTTTCCGATGCAGGTACTGCGCCTTTTTTGTCGTCCATGATGATCTTTCGCGGGCTAAATGAATTGGGTCACTACGTTGTACAGGTGGTACTGTATAAAATTACAGTGCTTTTGACAAGCCCCTTTTTGCAAACTTTGCGAAAAGTCAAACGGCTGGAGTACAGTAGTCCCATGCGTATCCTATTAGCCGAAGATGACAGCGTCCTCGCGGACGGCCTGACGCGCTCCCTGCGCCAGTCCGGCTATGCGATCGACTGCGTAAAAAACGGGCAGGAGGCCGACACAGCCCTGTCCACCCAGGAATTCGACCTGCTGATCCTGGACCTGGGCTTGCCCAAGATGTCCGGCCTGGAAGTGCTGCGCCGCCTGCGCTCGCGCGGCTCGCTGCTGCCGGTGCTGATCCTGACCGCCGCCGATTCGGTCGAGCAGCGGGTCAACGGCCTCGACCTGGGCGCCGACGATTACATGGCCAAGCCCTTCGCGCTGTCCGAGCTGGAAGCGCGGGTGCGCGCCCTGACCCGGCGCGGCCAGGGTGGCGGCTCCACCGTCGTCAAGCACGGCCCGCTGACCTACGACCAGGTCGGGCGCAGCGCCTATATCAATGAGCAGATGCTGGACCTGTCGGCGCGCGAACTGGGCCTGCTGGAAATCCTGCTGGCGCGCACCGGCCGCCTGGTGTCGAAAGAGCAACTGGTGGACCACCTGTGCGAATGGGGCGAAGAGGTCAGCAACAACGCCATCGAGGTGTACGTGCACCGCCTGCGCAAGAAGATTGAAGTGGGCGGCATCCGCATCGCCACCGTGCGCGGGCTCGGCTACTGCCTGGAGAAATTCAACCCGCCACAACCGCCGGCTGCACCGTGAACGGCGAGCAGCAGGCCGCCGACTGGGACCACGCCCCGGCCGCCGAAGAGAACGAGATCCAGCACTCGCTGTTCGGCGAGATCCTCGACTGGATGCTCGCTCCCCTGCTGCTGCTGTGGCCAATGAGCATCGCCATCACCTACCTGGTGGCCAAATCGATCGCCAACCAGCCGTTCGACCATGCGCTGGAAGACACTGTCACTGTGCTGACGCAGCAGGTGCGCGAAGTGGCCGGCGTCATCCCTCGCCTGCCCGGTCCGGCGCGCGACATCCTGCGCGCCGATGATGTGGACAATATCTATTACCAGGTCAGCAGCCCGTCGGGAGCCCATGTCGACGGCGACCGCGACCTGCCGCCGCCACCAAAGCAAGACCCGGAGCTGCAGGACATCCGCGCCGGCGCAGTCCTGTTCCGCAACTCCACGCTGCACGGCACGCCGATCCGCATCGCCTGGACCTGGGTCAATCTGGAAGAAGACAAGGCGCAGCCGCCGCGCCTGGCACTGGTACAAGTGGGCGAAACGCTGGAAAAGCGCGCCAAGCTGGCCAACGAAATCATCAAGGGCGTGATCCTGCCGCAGTTCATCATCCTGCCCATCGTTCTGGCCCTGGTATGGTTTGCCTTGTCGCGCGGCCTGCTGCCGCTGCGTGAGCTGCAGGAGCGCATCCGCGCCCGTCCATCGGACGACCTGAGCCCGATCCCGCCGCGCCAGGTGCCGGAAGAAATCACGCCGCTGGTCAAGTCACTCAATGAAATGCTGGAACGCCTCAAGCTGTCGATCGACTCGCAGAAGCGTTTCATCGCCGACGCCGCGCACCAGATGAAGACCCCGCTGGCCGGCATGCGCACGCAGTCGGAACTGGCGCTGCGCCAGACCGACCAGGCCGAGGTGCACCGCTCGCTGGAACAGTTGGCCAAGTCGTCGCAAGCCGCTACGCGCCTGGTCAACCAGTTGCTGGCACTGGCGCGGGCCGAAAACCAGCCGCAGGCCGGCACCGCCATGGAGCCGCTGGAACTGGGCGATGTCGCGCGCAACACGGTACACGATTGGGTGCAGGCCTCGTTCAACTACGGCATCGACCTTGGCTACGAACCGCCGCATGAAGACGTGCCGATCTCCGGCAATGCGATGATGCTGCGCGAAATGCTGTCCAACCTGATCGACAATGCCTTGCGCTACACGCCGCGCGGCAGTGCAGTCACGGTGCGCGTGCGCCGCACCGGCAAGCATGGACTGCTTGAAGTGGAGGACAACGGTCCCGGCATCCCGGCTGCAGAACGCGAGCACGTGTTCGAACGCTTCTACCGCATCCTGGGCAGCAATACCGAAGGTTCCGGCCTGGGGCTGCCCATCGTGCGCGAGGTGGCGCAGCAGCACGATGCCGAGGTCGACCTGTTCGCCAACCCGCGCACCACCGACCCGAAACATCCGGGCTGCCTGTTCCGCGTCACGTTCCCGCTGCGCGTGCCGGACACGCCGCCCGAAGAAGAAGAGGTACCGCATTTTGGATAAGCTCGAGCGCCACTGGCGCCGCGTAAGCCGCATGACAGGCTGGCTGCTGGCCACCTGGCTGCTCACAACCTTCTGCATCATTTTCTTTGCACGTGAATTGAGCGGGCTGACGATCTTCGGCTGGCCGCTGTCGTTCTACCTGGCGGCGCAGGGCGCTTCGCTGATCTACCTGGCCATCATCGGTTTCTACGCCTGGCGCATGCGCAGGCTGGAACGGCTGTACCGCAACGCGAGCGAGGACCAGGCATGAGGACACCCTTCTTCCGCAAGCTGCAGCGCTATTACACGATCTTCACCAGCTGCTTCGCCATGTTCCTGCTCGCGCTGGCGATGCTGGAAAAGGAAGGCATGCCGCGCCTGTGGATCGGCTACCTGTTCATGTTCGCCACCATCATCCTGTACGCAGCGATCGGCGTGATCAGCCGCACTTCGAATGTGGCGGAGTATTACGTGGCAGGGCGGCGCGTGCCTTCGCTGTTCAACGGCATGGCCACGGCGGCGGACTGGATTTCCGCAGCGTCCTTCATCTCGCTGGCGGGAGGCCTGTACCTGCATGGTTTCGACGGCCTGGCCTACATCATGGGCTGGACCGGCGGCTACTGCCTGGTGGCGCTGCTGATCGGGCCTTACCTGCGCAAGTTCGGCCAGTACACGATTCCCGACTTCCTGGCGGCACGCTACGGCGGCGGGTTCCAGGGCCGCGCAGTACGGCTGATGGCGGTTGGCGCCACCATCATCGTTTCCTTCACTTACGTGGTGGCGCAGATTTACGCGGTGGGCCTGATTGCCTCGCGCTTTACGGGCGTCGATTTCTCGGTCGGCATCTTCCTCGGGCTGGCCTCCATCCTGGTGTGCTCTTTCCTGGGCGGCATGCGGGCCATTACCTGGACCCAGGTGGCGCAATACATCATCATCCTGGTTGCTTTCCTGATGCCGGCCATGTGGCTGGCGGTCAAACACGGCGGCAACCCTGTGCCGCAAGTCGCCTACGGCAAGCTGCTGCCCAAGCTCAGCGCGCGCGAGACGCAGCTTGCGCAAGACGAGAAAGAGTCCGAGGTGCGCGAAGTATTCCTGCAGCGCGCCGAAGACTTCGACGTGCGCCTGCATGGCTTGCCGGCCTCCTGGGATTCGGGCCGGCTCGAAGCACAGCACAACCTCGACATGGTCAAGCAGCGCAATGGCTCGCTTCTGGAAATCCGCGCCGCCGAACGGGCGCTGGCCGACTACCCGAAAACCGTGGAAGATGCGGCTGCCGTGTGGACCGCGCAGCGCAATTACAACCTGGCGCGCGGGCGCGAACTGGTCAAGCACGCAGAGCCCTTCCCTGGCGCCAGCCGCGAACAGTCGAACCAGAAGCGCAACAACTTCCTGGCACTGGTGTTCTGCCTGATGGTCGGCACGGCCGCCCTGCCGCACATCCTGATGCGTTCCTATACCACGCCTTCGGTGCAGGAAACCCGGGTGTCGGTGTTCTGGACCCTGTTCTTCATCCTGCTGGTGTACCTGACCATTCCGGCCCTGGCAGTGCTGGTCAAATACGATATCTACAGCTCGCTGGTGGGCAGCGATTTCGCGCACCTGCCGACCTGGGTGTCGTATTGGGCCAATGTGGACAAGGCCAATCCGCTGCTGTCGATCAGCGACGTCAACCTGGACGGCATCGTGCAGCTCGCCGAAATCCAGATCGACAGCGACGTGCTGGTACTGGCCACACCGGAGATTGCCGGCTTGCCCTACGTGGTCTCTGGGCTGGTCGCGGCCGGCGGCCTGGCCGCAGCGCTTTCTACCGCGGACGGCCTGCTGCTGGCGATCTCCAACGCCCTGTCGCATGATGTGTATTACAAGATCGTCGACCCGCAGGCCTCGACCCAGAAACGGGTGACGATTTCCAAGCTGCTGTTGCTGGCGGTGGCCTTCATCGCGGCCTACGCCGCATCGACCAAGCCAGGCGACATCCTGTCCCTGGTGGGGGCCGCCTTCTCGCTGGCGGCGTCGACGCTGTTCCCGGCGCTGGTGGCGGGCGTGTTCTGGCAGCGCGCCAACCACCAGGGCGCGATGGCAGCGATGGTGGCGGGCTTCTTCACCTGCCTGTACTACATGCTGCACGCCAATCCGGTCCTGGGCGGCAGCATCAGCGGACAGTGGTTCGGCATCGCGGCCAATTCGGCCGGTGTGTTCGGTGTGCCGGCTGGCTTGGCCGCACTGGTGGCGGTCAGCTTGCTGACGCCAGCGCCGGATGCTCGCACCCTGTCGCTTGTACGCCATATCCGGACTCCGGAGTAGCACAGGCGACAATCCCAGAACTTGTTGCAGCCTCTTACAGGGCGCCATAGCGGGGACGCGGTGTCGCAGGTACGCCACACCGGCAGCACGGAATCGGCTTTAGTTACATTTGGCTAGTTTTCCACCTTGCCATTCCAGTAACATTCGATTCCCATGAAAATCATTACCCTCACCCTTGCGATGTCACTCGGACTGGCAGCCGCGCCGGCCGCCATGGCAGCAGTGGCGCCACCACCGGTGGAAGCCTTCTTTGAAAACCCGGACTTCAGCGGCGCAATCATCTCCCCGAGCGGCAAACACGTCGCCGCCAAGATCGGCGCCAAGGGCAAGCGCAATATGCTCGCCGTGGTCGACCTGGCCACGCAAAAGGTCCAGATCGTGGCCCACTTCAGCGATACCGATATCGCCAACGTGAAATGGGTAAGCGAGCAGCGCCTGGTGTTCGATACCGATGACCGCCAGGCGGCCCAGGGCGATGCGATGTATGCTCCAGGCCTGTACGCGGTAGACCGCGACGGCGCTCGCTTCAAGCAGCTTGCCTCGCGCCGCGGGCAGGGCCTCAAGCAAAGCTCGGCGCAGCGCGACATGCTGCCTTGGCACAGCGCGATGCACCGCCAGACCGGCTTGCCCGATTCCGAATGGACCTATGTGCAGGATCTGCAGTTCAACGGCAAGGGCACGGTCAGCGACATCCGGCTGTTGCGCGTCAATACGGTCACCGGCCGCAGCCAACTGGTGGAACGCCCCGGCGATGTCGCGGCCTGGCTGCTGGACCAGGAAGGCCGCGCGCGCCTGGCCTACATGCTCAACAAGGACACCATTGAAATCAAGGTGCGCGACGACGAAAACGGACCATGGCGCACGCTCACCAGCTTCAAGGCTTTCGCACCTGACGCCAACGCCATGGAGGCCGTCGCCTTCGGCGCCGACAACAGCCTGTACGTCAGGGCCAACCGAGGCGCCGACAAAGCCTCCATCTTCCGCGTAGACCTGGCAACCGGCAAAATGGACGATAAGCCCCTGGTCACGCTGGAAGGCTTCGACTTCGAGGGCCGCCTGGTCATCCGCGGTGGAAAATTGGTCGGCGTACACTACCTGCTGGATGGCGAAGGCACGCAATGGTTCGATCCGTCGCTGCAGGCGCTGCAGGCCGACATCGACAAGCTGCTGCCGCAAACCGTCAATATGCTCGACCTGCCAACCGACCTGCAGGCCCGGAACGTGCTGGTGCGCGCCTTCTCCGACATCCGCCCAGCCAGTTACTACGTATTCGATCGCAGTACGAAAAAACTGGACAAGGTAGGCGACACCTACGCAGGCATCGTGCCGGATCTCATGGGCCAGCAGGAACAGGTGCGCGTCGTGGCGCGCGACGGCCAGGAAGTACCGGTCATGCTGACGCTGCCGCCACAGAAGGAGGCAAAGAAATTGCCGATGGTGGTGCTGGTGCATGGCGGGCCTTACACACGCGGCACGGCCTGGGGCTGGAAGCCTGACGTGCAATTCCTGGCCTCGCGCGGCTATGCCGTGCTGGAGCCCGAATTCCGCGGCAGCACCGGCTATGGCCAGCGCCACTTCGTCTCGGGCTGGAAGCAGTGGGGCCTGAAGATGCAGGACGATATCGCCGACGCCACCAGGTGGGCCATCGCCAAAGGCTACGCTGATCCGCAACGCATCTGCATCGCGGGCGCCAGCTACGGCGGCTACGCCACGCTGATGGGACTGGTCAACGACCCGGACCTGTACCGCTGCGGCATCAACTGGATCGGCGTCACCGACATCAAGCTGATGTTCACTGGCCATTGGCTGTACCGCGACGACACCAACGAAACCTGGCTCCGTTACGGCATGCCCGATCTGGTCGGCGACCCGGCCAAGGATGCCGAGCGTTTCAAGGCCACCTCTCCCATCGAGCAGGCCCACCGCATCACCCAGCCGCTACTGATGGCATACGGCGGCGCCGACCTGCGCGTGCCGCTGGTGCACGGCACCCGGCTGCGCGACGCGATACGCGGCAACAACCGGCAGGTCGAGTGGGTGGAGTACGAGACGGAAGGCCACGGCTTCCATGTACCAGCCAACCGCATCGACTTCTGGAGCCGCGTGGAGCGCTTCCTCGACCGGCAAATCGGACAACAACAAGGACCAAAATGATCAAATACTTCCTGGCCGGACTGGCCACCGTGGCCGGACTGGCCCATGCAGCCCCGACGGCGCAGCAATTCTTCGAGTCTGCCCATTACAAGGATGCCAAGCTGTCGCCGAGCGGCCGCTACCTGGCCCTGCGCGTCGGCAGCAACGAGGCGCGCGACTCGGTGCTGGTGTTCGATAACGAGACATTGCAGGTGGTCGGCGGTGGACGCCTGGCCGACTATGACGTTGGCACCATCCGCTGGGTCAACGATAACCGCCTGTTGTACACGGTGGCCGACGGCAACGTGGCGCCGGGGGACAGGCGTTTCGCGCCAGGCCTGTACGCCATGAGCCGCGACGGCAAGGAAGTGCGGCAGCTGGCCGAACACCGGGCCAGCGGTTCCGGCACCGGAACCCATATCAAATCGCGCCTCGAGCCATGGAACACCTTCCTGATGGACGAAGAGGGTGCGCAGGACTCCGACACGGTCTACGTTGAACGCCCTATCTGGTCGAAGCTGGCTGGCTATGAAATTGAGCATACGGAGCTGGTCAAGCTGAATACCGTGACGGGACATGGGGTTACGATCAGCCATCCGGGCAACGCCGAAAGCTGGATGCTGGACCATAAAGGCGAACCGACGATCCTGATCTCCTCCAGGGACGGCAAAGAAACCATTCATTACCGCAACGCCAGCGGCGAATGGCGCGACCTTGTCTCCCAGGCGGCCTACGGCAGCGACGCCGATGCCATTGCCCCGATCGGCTTCTATGACGACAAGCACCTGCTGGTCAAGACGCGGACCAAGGGCGACAAGGCCGCGCTGTACCTGATGGACCTGGCCAGCGGCAAGATCGATCCCAATCCATTGGTGGCCATGGCGGACTTCGACTTCGGCGGCAGCATGGTGTATTCCAGGAAGCGCCTGGTGGGCCTGCATTACCTGGCCGACGCTCGTTCCAGCGCCTGGTTCGACCCGGCGCTGAAAGCGGCCCAGGCGGACGTGGACAAGCAACTTGGTGGCTTGATCAACATCATCACCCCGCCAACGCAGCCGGAAACCGACTGGCTGCTGGTAGTGAGCTACTCGGACCGCCAGCCACGCTTCTATTCCGTGTACAACAGCAAGACCCACGAGCTGAAGGGCCTGGGCAGCACGCGCCCAGACATCAAGTCCAGCGAAATGGGGCGCCAGGACTTCATCAAGTACCGCGCCCGTGACGGCCTGGAAGTGCCGGCCTGGCTGACCCTGCCAGCCAAGGAGGGCAAGAAACTGCCGATGGTGGTGCTGGTGCATGGCGGACCTTACGTGCGCGGCAACGAATGGGGCTGGAATGCCGAGAGCCAGTTCCTGGCTTCGCGTGGCTACGCTGTGCTGGCACCGGAATTCCGCGGCTCGACCGGCTACGGCATGAAGCTGTTCGACGCCGGCCTGAAACAATGGGGCCTGAAGATGCAGGACGATATCGCCGACAGCGTGAAGTGGGCGGTGGAAAAAGGTATCGCCGATCCCGGCCGCATCTGCATCATGGGCGGCAGCTACGGCGGCTACGCTACCCTGATGGGCTTGATCAACGATCCCGGCCTGTACCGTTGCGGCATTGCCTACGCTGCCGTCACCGACATCCCGCTGCAATACTCCAGTGGCATGGCCGTGCTGTCGGACCTGCCTGCCGATTACAAGGCTTACGGCGTGCCACTGCTGGTGGGCGACCTGGAAAAGGACGCCGCCCAATTTACCGCCACGTCGCCGCTCCAGCAAGCTGCCCGCATCAAGCGCCCGCTGCTGCTGGCCCATGGCAGCGATGACCGCCGCGTTCCCTTCCCTCACTACAGCAAGCTGCGCAGCGCTTTGAAAGACGCCAAAGCCGATGCCGAGTTCGTCGAATACGTCGGCGAAGGCCATGGCTGGAGCACGCTGAAGACCCGCCTCGATTTCTGGGGCCGCGTCGAGAAGTTCCTCGACAAGCATATCGGCGCGGGCGCAAAAACGGAGTAAGCTGGCGGCTCGTCCGTCACTCACTTTGAAGGAGGTAGCGCGATGTCGTCTGGCAAAATCCTGGTCGCACAAGGGGGCGGTCCGACCGCCGTGATCAACCAGTCGCTGGTCGGCGTCGTGCTCGAGGCGCGCCGCTTCCGCAATGTGACGCGCATCTACGGTGCGCTGCACGGGGTGCGCGGCATCGTCAACGAGGAATTCGTCGACCTGACGCAGGAGACCAGCCATAACCTGGAACTGGTCGCCGCCACGCCCTCCTCCGCCCTCGGTTCAACACGCGACAAACCGGACCTGAAGTACTGCGAAGAGATCTTCAAGGTGCTGAAGGCGCACGAGATCGAGCACTTCTTCTACATCGGCGGCAATGATTCATCGGACACGGTGCGCATCGTTGCCGAGCAAGCGCAGGCTGCCGGTTATCCGCTGCGCGCCATCCATATCCCCAAGACCATCGACAACGACCTGGTGGGCAATGACCACACGCCAGGCTTCCCTTCGGCGGCACGTTTCGTGGCGCAAGCTTTTGCCGGCGCCAACCTGGATAACGCTTCGCTGCCGGGCGTCTACGTCGGCGTGGTAATGGGGCGCCATGCAGGCTTCCTGACCGCCGCCTCCGCGCTCGGCAAGAAGTTCCCGGACGATGGGCCGCACCTGATCTACCTGCCGGAGCGCGTGTTCTCCATCGAGCAATTCCTGGCCGATGTGAAAGACACGTATGCGCGCTACGGGCGCTGCGTGGTGGCGGTGTCGGAAGGCATCCACGATGCTTCCGGTGAGCCGATCGCTACCTTGCTGGCGAAGGAAGTGGAACGCGATGCGCACGGCAATGTGCAGCTCTCCGGCACCGGTGCGCTGGCCGACTTGCTGTGCGACGAAATCAAGGAGAAGCTGGGCATCAAGCGCGTGCGCGGCGATACCTTTGGCTACCTGCAGCGTTCCTTCATCGGCTGTGTCTCCGACGTGGACCAGCGCGAGGCGCGCGAAGTGGGCGAGAAGGCCGTACAGTTTGCCATGTGGGGCGACCGCAATGGCTCGGTAGCGATCAAGCGCACCGGCTTCTATTCGGTCGACTATGAACTGCTGCCGCTGGATGCTGTGGCAGGCAAGACGCGCACCATGGAAGATGAATTCATCGACGAAAAAGGCACCGGCGTGACCGATGCCTTCCGCATGTACTTGCGCCCCCTGCTCGGTTCCGGCATGCCGGACGCTTACCGCCTGCGGCCGGCGCCGGTGCCGAAGATCCTCAAGCGCTAGAACATGGCCGGCAGTTCCGCCGCCAGGAAGTCGGACAGGGCGCGCACCTTGGTCTGCAGGTGGCGGTTGCCGGGGTAGACGATGTAGGCGACGCGGGGTTGCAGCTGCCAGCCGGGCAGCACGCGCTCCAGCGTGCCGTGCGCCAGCATGGGCCGCGCGATGAACGAGGGCAGCGAACCGATGCCCTGCCCGGCCGCCAGCATCTGCCCCAGCATCAGGCTGTTGTCCAGCCACATGCGCACGGGCGGTTCGATTTCGCATGTAATGCCCGCGCCTTCCAGCCGCCACAGGCCGGGCGCTTCTGCGAGGCGGAAAGCCAGCGCGCGGTGCGCCAGCAAATCGTGCGGCGCCTGCGGCGCGCCGTGCTGGCGCAGGTAAGCGGGCGAGGCGCACAGCCACTGCTCCACCTTGCCGGCGGAGCGCACCACCAGCGAAGAATCGGGCAGCGTGGTGCGCACACGCAGCGACAGGTCGAAGCCTTCGGCCACGACATCGAGCAAGCGGTCCGCCATGGTGAGCTCGACGTCGATCTCGGGATACTGGTCCATGAAGCGCGCCAGCAGCGGCGGCAGCACCACCAGGCTGAGTGACATCGGTGCGTTGATGCGCACGCGGCCCTTCATTGCCGCCTGCTCGCCACTGGTGCTGCGCTCAAGTTCTTCCAGTTCGTCAAGCAGGCGGCAGCATTCCTGGAAGTAGGCGCGGCCAGTGTCGGTCAGGCGCATGGTGCGCGTGGTGCGCAACAGCAGCGTGGCGTTCAGGCCCTGCTCCAGCCAGCGCACCTGCTTGCCGATGCCGGCCGGCGACAGTCCCAGCTCCTCGGCCGCCTTGCTGAAGCTGCCGCGCTCGACCACGCGGCGAAAGGCGTGCATGGCCGCCAGCTTGTCCATTCGATCCCCTCAGTAAAAAGTCTTTATCAAAAATGCCTGATTATCTTAGCAGCAGAATCAAATATGCTGGTTTCACTGATTTTTTATAAAGGAACCAAGATGAAACTCGCAACTACCCTTGCTGCCCTGCTGCTGTCCGCCAATGCCATCGCCGCCGAACCCGGCACCAGCCCTTGGGGACCGCAAGATGAAATCGGCCGCCTGAACCTGGTCACCCAGGCTTCCAGCGCAGCCATCCTGGCCCGCATCAGTGGCGGCCGCGCCTATGACCTGTCGGTGGATTATTTCGTCGGCATGCCGAGCTGGCAGGCTGCCGGCGACCCGCCTTACCTGATGTGGATGACGCATACGCCGCACGGCAATGTGCTGTCGGACCCAATGGAGACCGGCAAGGCCATGAACCAGCACGTCAGCTATACCGGCAGCGCCATCTCGATGTATGCGCACATGGGCACCCATATCGACGCGCTGAACCACTTCGGCCTGAATGGCAAGATCTGGAACGGCTTCAAGGCTTCCGAACACCTGGGCGACCGTGGCTGGAAGGTGGCGGGGGCGGAAAAGCTGCCGCCGATCGTGGCGCGCGGTGTGCTGATCGACGTAGCGGCATCCAAGGGCGTTTCCATGCTGCCGGATAATTACCGCGTGACCGGCAAGGACCTGGCCGAGGCGCTGGCGCGGCAGAAGGTGTCGCTGCAAAAAGGCGACGTCGTGCTGATCCGCACCGGGCGCATGCAGCAGTTCGAGAAGGCGCAGGCCTTCATGCAGAACCCGCCCGGCATGGGGCTGGATGCGGCGCGCTTCCTGGTGGAGCAGAACGGCGCGATGGTGGTCGGTGCGGATAACCTGAGCTTCGAAGCTTTTCCTTCCGAGGCCAAGGACAACTACATCCCGGTCCACACCTACCTGCTGGCGGAGCACGGCGTGCCGATCATGGAACTGGTCAACCTGGAAGAACTGGCGCGCGACAAGGTGTATGAGTTTGCCTTTATCGGCGCTTCGCTCAAGCTGCGCGGAGCCGACGCGGCGCCAATGCGGCCGATCGCGCTGCCATTGCGCTGATCACTCCTGGTGGACGTCGCGGTAGGCCAGCATGTCCACCAGGCGTTCTTCCTTGTCGGGATCAAAGCCGCAGGCGGCTTCGAACTTCGCTGGGTTCTCGTAAGTGCCGAACAGCATGTCCCACCACACGATGTCGCCGTAATTGTTCTTGTGGCGGCCGTACTGGTGGTGGATGCGGTGCATCTCGGGCCGCTGGAAGAACCAGCCGACCCAGCGCGGCGTGGTGACGCTGGTGTGGTAAAAGAATTCGCCGAGCGCAGTGCACAGGGTGTAAACCGCACCAGCCTCCGGCGACAAGCCAAGGAAGGCATATACCAGCAGGCTGCCTATGATCGAGTTGACGATCATTTCACCGGGGTGCTTGTAGAAAGAGGTAATGACTTCGATGCGTCGTGGGCTGTGATGGATCTGGTGGAACAGGCGCCACAACAGGTCAGATTCGTGGCGCACACGATGCCACCAATAGAACACGAAGGTGGCAATGAAATATGCCAGCAGGCCTCCGGCCACGGGGCCGACGTGGTCCGACAGGTGCAGGAGCGACGCCTGCGAGGCCCAGCGCTCCCAGCTCACGCCGGCCAGCAGCACGACGCCGAGCTGCACGGCGTTGATGGCAAGCACGCGCAGCGGCCATGTTCGGATGTGGGGCAGTTTCCAGCCGGGGTGCAGCCGTTCCAGCACGAAGCAGCAGGCGAATACGATGAAGATGATGGTGAGCATCGCGCGTCCTCTTAGATGGCAGGGCGTCATCATCGCCCCGGGGCGGTGCGCAAGCCTAAGGATTTGGCTCCGGGTATCGGATTTAGATACTGCGCGTTATATAGGGCGTGTTCTCGCCTGTTGACGGCCTAGCATGGCAGCTCTTTCAAACAGGAGACGACCATGAAGAAACTGATTGGGGCGCTGGCCCTGGCGGCAAGCGGGGCAGCTGGTGCTGTGGGAGGAACGACGAGCGCGACGGCTGCCGACATCGAGCGGGCCCGGCATGCCTTCGACTTCCTTCACGGCGACTGGACGGTGCAGAACCGCCGGCAGTCCGACTACGCCAATCCGGACAGCCCATGGGAGACCTTCAACGCCAGCAACCTGGTACACCCGCTGCCGGCCGGTATCGGCAACTACGACGAGTACCGCCCGTTGGGCGACTGGCGGCCCGGCTTCGTGGCGATGACGCTGCGCGTGTTCGACCCTGCGACCGGCCGCTGGAGCATCTACTGGCTGACCAACCGTGACGGCGGCCTTGATCCCGCCACCGGCACCTTGCTGCCGCCGGTGGTGGGCCGCTTCGATGCCGATGGCGTGGGCCGCTTCGAAGGCGAGGAAGTCTACAAGGGCCGCACGGCCCGCGTGCGCTTCACCTGGACCCGCAACAGCGAGCGGCAGGCCCGCTGGGAACAGGCCTACTCATGGGACGATGGCACCAGCTGGCAGACCAACTGGGTCATGGAGTTCACGCGGAAGTAGATCAGATCTTCACGCGCACGTACGCCATGACGCTGCGCGGTGCACCAGGCTGGATCTGGAAATTGTTGTTGGCCGACTCGTAATACACCTTGTCAGCAAGGTTGTTGAGGTTCAGGCCAGCTTCCCAGTTCTTGCCTTTGTAGCCCAGCATCGCGTCGAGACGCACATAGGATGGCAGGCGCACCGCATTATCTTCAACGGCGAAACGGTCTCCCACGTAGAAGGCGCCGGCGCCGATGGTAAAGCCGTGGCCCAGCTCATAGTTGGACCACAAGCCCGCCGCATGCTTGGGGATGTTGGCGGGACGGTTGCCCACTTTGTAGTTGTTGGACTGGGTAATGCGGGCATGGTTGACGGTGGCATTGGCGAACACTTTCCAGCCCTGTGCCAGGTTGCCCGTCAGGTCGACTTCGAGTCCACGGCTTCGCTGTTCGCCGGTCTGCACCTGGCGCACGCCTGACGGATCGGACGGGTCTTTGGTCGCTACGTTGCGCTGGGTGATCTCGTACAAGGCCACGGTCGACTGCAGGCGCCCACCGAACCATTCACTCTTGTCGCCAATCTCCTTCTGCAAGGACTCGACTGGCTTGATCTGCGCAAAATCCTTGCCGCCGTAGAAGAAGTCGTTCCCCACCGGGAGGAAGGAGCGGCTCACGTTTGCGTACAGGGCATGCGCCTGGCTTGGCTGGTACACCACGCCAATGCGCGGGCTCCATACCGAGTCGGTGCGGTTCTGGACCAGGCCAGTGCGAAGATCGCTCTGTTCCTGCTTGAAGCGGTCGGCGCGTACGCCGGCGAGCATCTTCCACTGTTCACTGAACGAGACCTGGTCCTGTGCGTACCACGCAACCGTATCGGCTTTGAAGTCGTTGTTGATAGTCATCGGCAATGCGGCCAAGTCCGGCATGGCGATGAGCTGCTGCGGCGCCTGCAAGCTCACCGATGTGGTCGCGGCAGCACGCACCAGGCGGCCGGACTTCTGGTGTCCCAGCTCAATGCCCGTCAGCAGGGCGTGACGGATGCCGCCAGCGTCGAGCTGATACGCCAATTCTGTCTGATTCAGGAAGTTGCTCTGATCCTGTGGGAAGTACGTTATCTGCCGGCGTACTTGCGTATTGCCTGCGGCCAGGCCCAGGGTGCGTGTGTTGATCGCATCCAGCTTCAGCTTCGAATACTGGAAGTTGTTACGCAACGTCAGCTTGTCGTTGACCACGTGTTCGACATTGAAACGGGCATTTTGCGCGTCCGTCTTGGCGTAGTCGTAACGCTCGCCGTAGAAGTTGCCGACCGGGACATCGGCCGGCACGCCGTTCACCGAAGGGATGCCGCGGTCGGGCGTGCGGTTCTGGTGAAGGAATTCGGTTTGCAGCAGGAAGCTGGTGTCGCGGCCCGCCGTCCAGGCGATGGAAGGCGCCAGCACTGCGCGTTCGGAGTGAACTACGTCGCGGTAGTTGTCGCCTGCCTCGTAGGCGCCGGTCAGGCGGAACGCGGCCTGTTCGCCGGCCGCACCGCCCAGGTCCAGGTCGAGACGGCGAAAGTTCTCTGAGCCGCCGCTCAGCGTCACCTCGCGCACAGGCGTTTTCACAGGCTTCTTGGTGACGCGGTTGATCACGCCGCCCGCCGAGCCGCGGCCATACAGCACCGCGGCTGGTCCTTTCAGTACTTCTATCCGTTCCACATTTCCCAGGTCGCGGAAGTACAGGCTGTCGTCGCGCATGCCGTCAAGCAGGGTGTCGCGGGTCGCGTCGAAACCGCGAATGTAGAATTGGTCGCGGCGGCCTTCTCCCTGGGACGGGGCGACACCACTGACGTTGCGCAGCACATCTTTCATATCCACGGCCCCTTGCGCCCGGATCAGCTCTTTGTCGACGATCTGAACCGACTGCGGCACGTCGCGCAGCGGAACATCGAGCTTGGTGGCGCTGCTGGTTCCGTGCAGCGGATCGGACGATGCCGCCGTCTGCACGGTGACCATTGGCAGCTCGGTGTCCGCCGCGTACGCAAATTGCGAGCACAGTGCAGCGGCGGCCAGCGCCAGGACATGGGGTTGAATACGACGATGTTGCATGACTTTCCTTCGGATGTGACGTTAAAAAATCGTTAAGGCCTATGCATCTTCCTGCAGGTAGATGTGCTGCGGATGCGGATGGCGCAGGAAATCGTGGTGCGAGATATGCCAGGCATAAGCGCCCGCATACTGGAACAGCAGCAGGTCGCCGACACGCAAGCGCTCGAGCATGGCGTCGCTGGCCAGCACGTCTTTCGGCGTGCAAAGCTGGCCGGCGACCGTCACCGGCCGCTGCACGGCTTCGGGTCGCGGGTATGGACGCGTCCAGTCCTTCACCGGCACCACCCTGAATGGATGACTGTGGCCCTGTGCATAAGGCGTACGGAAGTGATGCGTGCCGCCGCGCACGATGGCGAATACGCGTTCTCCCGCCTCCTTGATGTCCAGTACGTCGGTAGCGTAGTACCCGCAAAACGCGCTGACGAAGCGGCCAAGTTCAAAACGCAGGCGCGGCACGCCGCTTCCGTGCTGGCGCGCTTCTTCTGCCAGCAGGTTCGCCAGGCCGGTGCTGAAGCGCGGCCAGTCGAACTGGCGCTCCGGGTCGCGGTAATTGACACCGATGCCGCCGCCGACATTGATGTGCTCAATGTTCAAGCGGTACTCCGCGCACCATTCGCGGGCCTGGCGCAGGTAGGCCGACAGCAGTTGCAGGTGCTTGTCCGCATCGAGCTGGTGCGACAGCAGGTGGAAATGGAAGCCGCGCAGTACCAGGGCCGGCTCCTGGCGCAATCGTTCCAGGCAAGCCGGCAGGTGCTCGATGGCGATGCCGAACTGGGTCGGTTTGCCGCCCATCACGAGGGTGGTGGTCGCCAGTTCGGCCAGCGGCGGATTGACGCGTAGCAGGATCGATGCCGGCTTGCCGCTGGCGCGTGCCAGCGCCGCCAGGCGGTCGAGTTCATGCAGGCTTTCCACGTGCACCGTGGCGCCGTGCTGCAAGGCCAGCGCCAGCTCGCTATCCAGCTTTCCCGGCCCGCTGAAGATGACCGGCACCTGCGGGAAATGCTGGCGCAGCCAGGCGATTTCGCCGCCGGACGAGGCTTCAAAACCGTCGACGGTTGGTGCCAGCGTTTGCAGCAATGGCACGTCCGAATTGGCTTTGATCGCGTAGAAAAAGTCGCATTGGCCTGGCAAGCCTTCGCGCAGGTGCGCCGCGTGGCGCTTCAGCGCCGGCAAGTCGTAGATGAAGGCGCACAGCGGCTCTTCAGAGCCGGCGTGCGCCTGCTGCGCCGCTGCGATCGCCCGTTCCCAATCGAGCCTCATGCCAGTTGCTCCTTGAAGGCCGCCAGCGGATTGGCAAACGGCGCGTAGTCGGCGGCGCGGTCGGCCTGCTTGAGGAAGCGGTTGCACAGGTTGCCCTTGGCCGGCAGCGGTTCGCCATCGAGCACCGAGGCGATGCGCGCGGCGGATTCCGCCGTCCCGTGCAGGCGCTGGTATTGCTGCAGGTGGTGGCGTACCTGCGCCCACAGCTTCTGCTGCAAGGCCGCATTGCCGGCTGCGAGCTGATGGATCGCCTCGCAGAAGTTGTTGACGAACAGGCAGTACGCGATGCGCTTCCAGCCGCGCTCCCGGTCGTACTGCAGGGCATCCTGCGCGCGCTGGCTGACGCCGGACAAGCTTTCGGCGCCCCACTCTTCCTGCACCAGCTTGACGCCTTCGAAATCGCGCAGGAAGGCCTGCGCCGGCCAATCCCCGACCAGGCCGATGACGACGTTCTGCAGGTGCGGCTCGAACACCACGCCGTGCGCGAAGTAGCAATGCAGCACCGGGTACATCATCTGCTGCACATAACGCGAGAACCACTCCACGGCGACCGCCTCCGGCGCCATGCGCTCACGCTCGGCGATCTGGTGCAGCAGCGCCGACAGGCGCGCTTCGCCCAGCACGTGGTTGCCGAACAGCGCGCCGGCCAGCAAGGGCACGGCGCCAGGCAACAGGTTGTGCTGGTCGAAATTGCCGCGCAAGATCAGGCCAAAGCCTTCAGTGATTTCACGGTTGGCATCGGCGTCGCCATCGCGCAGGTCGACGGACAGGAAGGCCGGTTCGGGCATGATGGCGGCGCCGGGGAAGCGTTCACGCAGGTCAGGAATCAGGCCGCTCATGATGCGGTTCACCTGAAGCGCGCCTTCCAGCTCGTACACCGCGTTCTTGCGCACGCAATTTGTCAGGCGCACATGCAGCGAGAACTTGTAGAAATACGGGTTGCCAGGCTGGTATAGGGTGCGCACCGAGGAAGTCGGGTAATACAGTTCGCCTTGCGCACCCAGGTGGCGGATGCGGCCATCGCGCATGGCGGCGGCGATCAGCGGCTTTTCCAGCAGCCAGCGTGCCTGCCATGGGTGGGCGGGAACCAGCAGGTAGTCGTCGTCGGCCACCAGTCCTTGCGGCGCCTGGGCAGCGAGGATCTCGCCGCAGGAATGCGCCAGCGTCGACTGCTGCAGAACAGCGTCGCGCTGCACGGCGAAATAATGCAGCGGGAAGCCGCCGCGCAATTCAGGAGAATAGCGGCGCAGGTCTTCCGCGCTGAAGCCTTGCCGGCTCTTTGGCGCCGGGTGGAAGGGATGGCCGTAGGTCAGCGACTGTTCCGAATCGAGGTAGGCAGCCAGCGGATCGGACGGCATCGTGTTTGGCCACGGCGCTTCCAGAATGGCCGTGGTGACCTGCACGCTGTCCTCGATCTGCGCCAGCAGTTCGTGGTTGTAGGGCTGTCCAGTCTTCGCAGCGAGGTCGCGGATGATCAGGTCAGCCAGCATGCGCCAATCCAGCAAAGCCCAAGGCTGGCCGGCGCTCTTGCAATACAGAGCGGACAGGTAGCGGTAGTTGGCGGTTGGCGAATCACCCTGCACGGCGACCACCACGCGGCTGTCGAGCCGTGGCAGCAGGATGTGCAGGGCCTGGCCGGTGGCCAGGGCGCAACGCAGCGCAAGCGGCCAGTCATTCTGGCCGAACAGCGGGCCGACGCTGGCGTGGCCTTCCGGGATGGCCACTTCGCGGCAATAGCAGTTCAACAGGGTTTCCAGGCTGCGCTGGCTGGCGGCGCAATACGCCGCCGACATATTCGGACTACGGTGCAAAGCTGATGTCGACATGAAATTCTCCGAGCATGTGATGGCTGGCTACACGATCAGTCGGTGCTGTGCGCTGGCTGTTTGAAATCGCCCCGGGATGAGCGGAACATGAGTACAACGAGATAGATGCAGCTGGCCGCGAGCGCCGCCGCGCCAAGCAGGAAATGGGACTGCAATCCCCAACGCTCAGCGGCGATGCCGGCAGCCAGGCCGGCTGCCACCGCGCCCCACTTCGTGCTGCCCTCGAGGGAGCCGAAGCGGCGGCCGGCGTTTCCTGCGTCGGTGATCGCGGCCACCATTCCGTGCAAGGCGATATAGCTGGCAGTCATTGCCACGCCCATGAGGAGGCGCCAGGTAGCCAGCGCGGCCAGCGAATGGCTGCCAGCCTGCCCGAGCAAGGCCACGATGAGCACAGCCTGGCTGGCGGCCAGTGTGGCAAGCAGGTACTGGCGTCCGCAAAAGCGCGACAACGGCAGCGCGCACAGCAAGTACACCAGGTGCGGCAAGCCAAACAGCAAGCCTGGCGCCGCTTCCGGCAACTCCACCAGCGATTGCTCGGCATACGGCACGAAGTAGGGAAAGGTGATGACCGTCGCGAAGATGAAAGCGAATTGCAGGCCGTACAGGTGGCCGGGCCGGATTGCTTCGCCAGCGAGCGCCTTGCCATCGCTGCCTGTGGCCTGGTCGCCGGTTGCAGCCGGCTGCGCCACTGCGGATGGCAGGCGCCAGACCAGCAGTGCAGAAATCAGCGGCAGCAGCGCCAGGTAGCGGTACATCAGCAAGGGCTCAGCCCCATGGGACAGCATGCCCATCAAGGCCGGCCCGGCAAACAAAGCGGCGCGGGCCGACCCTTGCATCAGGGTCAGCAAGCGGGTCAGGCGATGGCCGCTCACCACGGTGGCCAGGTAGGCGTTCGACGCGGCGAAGGTGCCGCCCAGCAGGCCTTGCAGGATCAGCGCCGCGGCGAACTGCCAGACATTGCCGGCGAGGCTGGTGAGCCAGAAGCTCACTGCCAGCCCGAGATGGGCGCGCAACAGCAAGCGCTTCTTGCCATACCGGTCGGCCATACGCCCCCACCAGGGATTGGACAGCGCCGCCACCAGCGTCGGAATGACGAACAGCCAGCCGGCCAGCCAGGCCGCATTGCTGCCCAAGGCCTCGTGCAGGATGCGGTCATAGAACGGCGGCATGCCCAGCGCGGCAAAGGCGGCGGCGAAATGGCCCGCCAGCGTTGCGGCGACAATCCGGCGCGTGCTCATACGCTCGCTTTCGGGCGCCAGCGCTGCAGCGGATTGGGCACGGTTTGCAGGCGCGCTTCGGTTTCCGCGAACAGGCGGCGCTTGGCCAGCTGTTCGATGCGGATGGCCGGAGCAAACAGGTCAAACGCGGCAATGCGTTCGGCAAGTTCGGGATGGAGCTCCTGGTAGCGGCCGATGCAGGCTGCGATGCGGCTCCAGAAGTCGCCTTCCGCCAGGTCGTAGTGCTGCTGCAGGAACATCGCCAGTTCGCCGAAGTTGATGAAGAAGACGGCGTCGTGGAAGTAATCGCGCACCTCCTCCGGCGACGTGCTTTCCATGCCTGCGGTGGCGTTGACCTGTTTGCGGAACGATGGAGTCGGCAACAGGGCCGGGCAGATGTCGGGATCAGCCAGGTATTGGCGCACGAAGCGCAAGCCGCCCGGCAAATCCTTGAGCGCGATGCGGCTTGGCAGCCCATCTCGGTGGAACAGCACAATGTTCTGCGCATGGGCTTCCATGCCGATGCCTTGCGCATAGAGCAGGTGGATCAGCGGCGGCAGCGAAGCTTCGAGCAAGGCGTCCAGCCAGGGCAACAGGCCGTGCTGCTCGACCCACGGGGCGATGAAGGGGCGGCCATCCGCCTCGCATTGCGAGAGGCCGGAAAACGGTGCCGCGGCCTCGCCAGCCTGCAAGGCCCGGTCGGCACTTTCGCGCCAGACAGCTCCCAGCATGCCGTATTGCGCCGCCTGCAGCGCCAGCGGCAGCCCGGTATCGCGATAGGTGATGCCAACTACCTCGCGCAAGAACACCAGGCCGGTGGCGCGCAGCGCCGCGTCGCGCCGCAGGATTTCGCTCAGCCAGTCCGAGACCGGCGGCGCGTTTTCCACGTTATGGCAGGACAGAATGCGGTCGGCCGAAGTGTTGACGATGCCCATCGGCAGTTTGACGTGGGAGGCCAGTGGGCGCGTGGCGTTGGCCAGCGAGCGGATCGATTGCAAGGGCCGGTAGGCGTCGCGTCCTTCGCCAAGCCAGACCAGGTCACGGCTGTGCAGCAAGGGGAACAGCTGGCTGGCGATCTTTTCGCGCCAATGCCACGGGTGCGCCGGCAGCAGCCAATAATCGTCCGGCTCCAGCCCCATGGCGGTCAGCCTGCCACTGAACTGCGCGTACTGCTCCTCCCCCACTTCGCTGCGCAGGAAGGCTGCCAGGTCAATGTCGCGGCAAGCGGCGACATTGGCCTTGGCGCGTCGCAGCGCCAACCAGGAAAGATGCACCACAGGGGAAAACTCCGGCCCGTAGGCCGCGTTGTCGAGCGGATCGAAGCCGACGCGCGACTTGTAGCAGGGGTGGTACGGATGCGCGTCCTGCAGTTGCCCTTCCAGCGCGGTCAGGTCGCGCCCTTCACTGCCTTGCCGGCGGGTGTAGCGCGCCAGCGTATCTTTTTGCAGCGTCTGCTGCAGCTCGTGCAGGAAGCGGTGCAGCAGGCTCTCGTCGGTATCGATCAGGGCGCCCGCTTCGAGCACGAACTCCTGCAACGATGCGACGGGGCGCTCTCCTTCGGGGGCGCTGCGCATGATCGAGCCGCCATCCAGCCGGATGCGGCCGAAGCTCTCGCTGATGCGGCCGTTGCAGCGGTAGGCTACCAGCTCGCCGGCCGCCGTCCGGCCGGGAATGTGGAAGCGCACGCCGTCATGTTCCTGCGTGATTTCCGCACGCAGCACCCGCTCGAACAGGAGTGCTTCGATCAACTGGCGCAGCACACGCTGTTGCGCGGCCAGGTAGTGTCGCGAAGTCAGGGCTTCCGCAAACAAGTCCCAGGTGATGGGCGAAGTCATGCCGCCGCTCCTGCGGCAGGGAGGTTGGTCCACATAGGGGGTTCCTTAGAAAGCGTGCCATGCCAGGGGAATGCCGGATTGCGTTCCCTGGCAAAACCTCAATGACTGGCAGCTTTCCGCAACGTATGGAAGCCCGCTGGCTGTGTGGTGTGCAGTGAATAAAAAATCAAGATGGCCATCCTAATACAAATGAGAATCATTTGCAACAAGACACCAAAAAAAACGGAGCCGCGATGGGCTCCGTCCTTTGGGGGCGCTGGGCGCTTATACGACGATGGTCTGGTGCTCGCCTTCCGCGCGGGCGCGGATCTTGCCGATACGGGACACGGTCTCGCCGGCTGCGGTCAGCTGGGCCACCGCTGCGTCGGCATTTTCAGCGGACACGATCACGGTCATGCCGATGCCGCAGTTGAACACGCGGTGCATTTCCGCGTCGGCAACGCCGCCGTGCTGCTGCAGCCACTTGAACAGTGGAGGCATGGTCCAGGAGGAGCCATCCAGTTCCGCGGTCAGGTTATCGGCCAGCACGCGCGGGATGTTTTCAACCAGGCCGCCGCCGGTGATGTGCACCAGGCCTTTGACTTCCATCGCTTCCATCAGCGCCAGCAGCGGCTTGACGTAGATGCGGGTTGGTTCCATCAGCACGTCGGCCAGCTTACGGCCGTGGAAGTCGGCTTCCAGGTCTGGCTTGGCCACTTCGATGATCTTGCGCACCAGGGAGTAACCGTTGGAGTGGGCGCCCGAGGAGGCCAGGCCAAGCACTACGTCGCCCGGCTGGATTTTGGAGCCGTCGATCAGCTTGGACTTTTCAACCGCGCCAACTGCGAAGCCGGCCAGGTCGTATTCGCCGTCCGGGTACATGGAAGGCATTTCAGCGGTTTCGCCGCCGATCAGTGCGCAGCCGGAGATTTCGCAACCCTTGGCGATGCCCTTGATCACGTCGGTCGCGGTAGCCACGTTCAGCTTGCCGCAGGCGAAGTAGTCGAGGAAGAACAGCGGCTCGGCGCCCTGCACCAGGATGTCGTTCACGCTCATGGCCACCAGGTCGATGCCCACGGTGTCGTGGCGGTTCAGCTCAAACGCCAGTTTCAGCTTGGTGCCGACGCCGTCGGTACCGGAAACCAGCACCGGCTCCTTGTATTTCTTGCTGATCTCGAACAGCGCGCCGAAGCCGCCGATGCCGCCCATCACGCCTTCGCGCATGGTGCGCTTGGCGAATGGCTTGATCGCTTCAACTAGGGCGTCGCCGGCGTCAATATCGACACCTGCGTCACGGTAGGACAGGGAAACATTCGAAGGTTGGCTCATGGTGTTGTCGCAACTGAGGCGGAAGAATGGAAAAGCGGTGGCCGAATACGGCAAGTCCGCTATTTTAGCATTTTTGCCCCCGCATTTTCTCTTGTTATCCGCCGTTTTCAGCCACCAGAGCGGCAAATTTCCCCAAATCCGGGGCGCGCCCCAAGCTTCAGCAGGCGTTGCGCCAGCTCTTCGTTCTTCTTTTCCAGCGCGACGTCATAGGGCGTCAGGCACTCGTTGTCCGGGCTGGCCTTGCCGTTCGGGTCGGCGCCCTGTTCGATGGCAAAGCTGACGCGGGTGGTCACCGCCGTCACGCATTTCTGCCATTCCGCTTCGAAGCGGTCGGCCGGCACCAGGTTGCGCGTCCTGTCTTTGTCGCATTCGCCCACCAGGCGCACCAGCATGCTGCGTTTTCCCCAGGTGCTGCCGTTGGGATCGGCGCCCAGGGCGACCAGGCGTTTGGCGGCGTCAAACTGGTCCTTGCGGATAAAGCGGTTGAGCAGGGCCGAATACGTAGTGGACTGGACGTTCGGGTTGGCGCCGGCCTGGATCAGCAGCGCCAGGAATTCATTATCAGTCTCGCAATAGTCGCAAGTGGACAGGTTGATGCCCTTGGCGCTGGCGCCGTGTTCGACCAGCAGGTGGGCCAGCGCCAGGCGGCGCGGCCAGCTTTCCTGCGGGGCGTTGCGGGCGAAATAGGCCTGGCTCACGGTCTCCTGCAGCAGCACGGTACCCAGTTCGCCGGAGATGTCGGCCTTGCCGGCCAGGTATTCAAGGACGGCGAAGCGCTTGGCGTTCCTGGCCGGGTCAGGCTTGGTCAGGTAGGTATTGACGGCCACGCCCAGCATGTTTTCCGGCGCGAAGCTGGAGTCCTTCCTGGGGTCGAAGCGCTTGATGCGGTCCAGGTCGCCCTCGTCCGTTGCGTCGATGACTTTGGTAGATGGCTTCTTGAAGTTCACCGCCTCGGCGACGTTGGCGGCGGCGTTTGCCACGCTGGCCGCCGCCGCCATGGGCATGCACAACAGGCGATTGAAGCCTTCGCACTTTTCGCCGTCGTCCGCTGCCATGGCAGGGGCATGCGCAGCGAGCGCCAGGGACAGGGCCGCTACGGCGGCTTGGGTACGGACAGACAGCATGACTTCCACTTCAAAGTTTATTTATAGAAATATTAAACTACTGGTAGGCCCGGCGCATGGTGTTTTTAACAGCAGAGGCGTTAGAATAGCCCTTCCTTCGTCCCGACCACGCCCCAGCAGATGCCTCTTCCCCTCTCGGCAGAACAAAAACAAACGCTATTCTGGGTATCGGTCTGGGCCGCCTTCTTTTTCCTGCTCTGGATCCTGGGGCCGGTACTGACGCCTTTCCTGGCCGCCGCCATTTTCGCCTATGCGCTGAATCCCGCGGTCGACAAACTGTGCCGCCTGCGCCTGTTCAAGCGCTGGAAGATGCCGCGCGCGCTGGCGGTGTCCATCGTCATCACGCTGTTTGGCGCCGCCGTGCTGGCGCTGCTGCTGATCGTGGTACCGGTGCTGCAAAAGGAGATCCCGCTGCTGCAGGCGGCCATTCCCGCTTCGCTGGCCAAGCTGAATGACACGCTGGGCCCGCGCCTGCAGCAACTGGGCGTGGAGTTCACGCTCGACGGCGCCAGCATCAAGGCCCTGGTGGCGGAGAAGATGGCGGAAAGCGGCAACCAGATCTGGGCTGCCGTGCTGAATTCCGTGCGCACCGGCGGCAGCGCCGTATTGGGCTGGCTGGCGACGCTGGTGCTGATCCCGGTCGTGCTGTTCTACCTGCTGCTGGACTGGCACCAGCTGCTGGCGCGCATTGCCGCTGCCGTGCCGCGCCGCTATATCGGCGCCACCATGGAGATGGCACGCGAGTCGGACGCCTTGCTGGCCCAGTACCTGCGCGGCCAGTTGCTGGTCATGCTGGTGTTGTCAGTTTATTACTCCACCGCGCTGGCGGTGGCGGGCTTCGACGTGGCGCTGCCGGTCGGCATCCTGTCCGGCGTGCTGGTGTTCATTCCCTATCTCGGCTTCGGCCTGGGCCTGCTGCTGGCGCTGATGGCGGCGGTACTGCAGTTTTCCGACTGGAGCGGGCTGGTGGCGGTGGCCATCATCTACGGCCTGGGCCAGGTGATCGAAGGATTTTTCCTGACGCCGCGCCTGGTGGGCGAGCGCATCGGCCTCGATCCGCTGGCCGTGATCTTCGCTTTGTTAGCCTTCGGCCAGCTGTTCGGCTTCGTCGGCGTACTGCTCGCTTTGCCGGCTTCCGCCCTCTTGATGGTCGGTTTCCGGCACTTGCGCCGCCACTACCTGCGCAGCAGCTTTTATAATGCGTAGTGTGAAGATCGATTACGTTAGCAAAAAGTCCACAAAGCCGGGACAAGTCCAATGAAACAGCTGGTGCTTGACCTGGGTGCGGAGCCGGTGTGCACCCTCGAATCCTTCGAGGTGGGCCGCAATGCCGAGGTGGCGGCGCTGATGCGCCAGTTCGCCGAACGCAGCTCCCGCGAGCATTTCGCCTACCTGTGGGGGGAAATTGGCGCAGGCAAGTCGCACCTGCTGAAGGCGCTCGCCTCGAGCGACCGCGCGCGCTATATTTCGCCGTTTTCGATTGAAACCGAGTTCCTGTATTCGCCGGACGTGGACCTGTACCTGCTGGACGACTGCGAAAAGCTGTCGCCGGTGGCCCAGATCGATGCCTTTGCCCTGTTCAACGAGATCCGCGCCAACAACGCCTTCATGGTAAGCGCGGGCTCGGTCGCCCCGGCCGTGCTGCCGGTGCGCGAAGACTTGCGCACGCGCATGGGCTGGGGCCTGGTGTACCAGATCCATGGCCTGACCGACGAGGAAAAACTTGCAACGCTGACGCAGATGGCGGAAGCGCGCGGTTTGACCCTGTCCCCCGGTGTGCTACCTTACCTGCTGTCGCACTTCCAGCGCGACATGGTATCGCTGTCTTCGATGCTCGACTCGCTCGACCAGTATTCCCTGGAAACCAAACGCCCGATCACCCTGCCCCTGCTGCGCGAATGGCTGCAGGAGGAAGCGAAAGAATGATGAAACTCGCCCTGTTCGACCTTGACCATACCCTGCTGCCGATCGATTCCGATTTCGAGTGGGGCCAGTTCCTGTGCCGTGTGGGCGCCGTCGACGCTACTGAATTCAAGCGCCGCAACGAAGAGTTCTTCGCCCAGTACCAGGCGGGCACCCTGGATCCGGTGGAATACCTGGAATTTTCGCTCGGAACCCTGGCTGCGTTCGAACCTGAACGCCTGGCCGAACTGCAGCAGCAGTACATGACCGAAGTGGTGATGCCGAACATCCTCCCTGCCGCCCGCGCGCTGCTGCAAAAGCACCTCGACGCCGGCGACCTGGTGGCGATCGTGACGGCGACCAACCACTTCGTCGTGGCGCCGATCGCCCAGGCCTTCGGCGTGGAGCACCTGATTGCCGCGATGCCGGAGCGCGATGCCGCCGGCCGCATCACCGGCAAACTGCTCGGCACTCCAACCCAGGGCGAAGGCAAGATCGTGCACACCAAGGCATGGCTCGAAAAACTGGGGCATTCGCTGGACAGCTTCGAAAGCGTCCACTTCTACAGCGATTCCCATAACGACCTGCCGCTGCTGTCGATCGTCAGCCATCCGATTGCGACCAACCCGAACGCCAAGCTGTCCGAACACGCGACCGCGCAAGGCTGGCCACTAATTCACCTGTTCAATGATTAAGAAATTCATCCGCAAGATCCTGGGCGTCAAGAACGCGAGACCCCGCAACGAACCGCTCGTGCTGGGCCCCAAAGAACATGGCATCGACCCGCGCATGGTGTCGAACAATGCGATCCGCGTCACCAGCACGCTGCAGGAAGCCGGCTTTGAAGCCTTCGTGGTCGGCGGCGCCGTGCGCGACCTGCTGCTGGGCGTGAAACCCAAGGACTTCGACGTCGCCACCAATGCCACGCCGGAGCAGGTCAAGCGCCTGTTCCGCCGCGCCTTCATCATCGGCCGCCGTTTCCAGATCGTGCACGTGATGTTCGGCCAGGACCTGCTGGAAGTGACCACCTTCCGCGGCACCGCCACCGACAACGCGCCGAAGGATGAACACGGCCGCGTGCTGCGCGATAACACCTTCGGCACGCAGGCGGAAGACGCGGAGCGCCGCGACTTCACCATCAACGCCATGTACTACAACCCTGCCACGCAGGAAGTGCTGGACTACCACGGCGGCATCGAGGATATCCGCGCCAAGACGCTGCGCATCATCGGCCAGCCGGAAGCGCGCTACCGCGAAGACCCGGTGCGCATGCTGCGCGTGGTGCGCTTTGCGGCCAAGCTGAAATTCTCCATCGAGCGTTCGACCGCCGAGCCTATCGGCGTGATGGCACCATTGATCGACAACGTGCCTGCGGCGCGCGTGTTCGACGAAATGCTCAAGCTGCTGACTTCCGGCCAGGCCCTGGCCTGCCTGCAGCAGTTGCGCAAGGAAGGCTTGCATCACGGCCTGCTGCCGATGCTGGACGTGGTCCTGGAGCAGCCGATGGGCACCAAGTTCGTGACGCTGGCGCTGGATTCCACGGACAAGCGCGTCATGGCCGGCAAGACCGTGTCACCTGGCTTCCTGTTCGCCTCCCTGCTCTGGCACCAGGTGCTGGAGAAGTGGCAGGCTTACCAGGCGGCGGGCGAATTCCCGATTCCTGCGCTGCACCTGGCGGCCGACGAAGTGCTGGAGTCGCAGACCGAAAAGCTGGCGATCCAGCGCAAGATCGGTTCCGACATGCGCGACATCTGGGCCATGCAGCCGCGCTTTGAGCGCCGCAATGGCAAGAATCCTTACAAGCTGCTGGAACACCTGCGCTTCCGCGCCGGTTACGACTTCCTGCTGCTGCGCTGTGCGTCCGGCGAGATCGACCGTGAGCTGGGCGACTGGTGGACTGCCTTCTACGAGGGCGATGAGACCATGCGCGCGGAGCTGGTGTCGACTGCATCGTCCGGCGGCGGCAAGAAGAAGAAACCTGCTGCGCGCCGCAGCCGTGCTGCCGCGCTTGATGACGCGCCGGCGGAAGTCAACGTCGATTCCGAAGAGGTCGACGAGTCCGATGACGACGAATTCCTGAACCCACGCCCTGAAGGCGAAGCGCCGGCACGCAAGCGCCGCCGCCGTCCGCGCCGTGGCCGCCGCAGTGGCGGTGGTGCTGGCGCACCTGCTGGCGAGGCTTGATGGCTGTTACTGCCTTCATCGGCATTGGCGCCAATCTCGGCGACGCGCGCGCCAATGTGCTGGATGCCGTGGAGCGCCTGCGCAGGCTGCCGGGCGTTACGCTGGAGGCGGTGTCTTCGTTGTATCGCACGGCGCCGATTGACTCGTCGGGCGATGATTACACCAATGCTGTTGCGCGCTTGAGCACTGGCTTGCCGGCGCAGGCTTTGCTTGAGGCGTTGTTCGAGATCGAGCAGGCGCATGGGCGCGAACGGCCTTATTTCAATGCACCGCGTACGCTGGATCTTGACTTGCTGTTGTATGGCGATGAGCAGATTTCCACGGCGACGCTGACTGTGCCGCATCCGCGCATGCATCAGCGGGCGTTTGTTTTGATGCCTTTGCTGGAGCTGGCGCCGGGTGTGGTACTGCCGGGGCTGGGGGCGGCAGCGGATTTCGCGGCTTCGGTTTCTGACCAAGGTATCATCCGCCTTTAAAACCGGTAAACCAGGGTCTGACCCGCAGGGTCAGACCCTGTCTGTTCTGCCGCCGCGGGGTTGGTTCTAGTCTTTTGATCTGTTGAGAACGTCAAAGGCCTAGCCCCAAAACCGATAGTCTGAAGACCGTTGGGGGTCTGACCCTGCGGGTCAGACCCCGATTTGCCGGGTTAAAAGCCCCCTGTGCACTTCATTTTCCGCAGTTAGAATAGCGTTTTTCGAATTTAAGGACATACCATGTCTGGCAACCTGCAAAACCCTTACCCGGCGCCTGCGCGTGCCGTTCCTACCAAGGCGGTCACGATCCCTTCGATTAACGCCCTGAAGGCAGCCGGCGAGAAGATCACCATGCTGACCTGCTACGACGCCAGCTTCGCCTCCCTGATGGACGGCTGCGGCGTCGAAGTCCTGCTGATCGGTGATTCGCTGGGCATGGTCTGCAACGGGCACCAGTCCACCTTGCCGGTAACCGTGCAGGAAATCGCCTACCACACCGCCGCCGTGGCCCGTGGCGCGAAAAATGCCCTGATCCTGGCCGACATGCCGTTCGGCTCCTACGCCACCCCGGAACAAGCCTTCAACAACGCCGTGCAACTGATCCAGGCCGGCGCGCACATGGTGAAGATCGAAGGCGGCGCATGGGTTGCCGAAACCGTGCGCTTCCTGGTCGAGCGTTCGATTCCTGTCTGCGCCCACCTGGGCCTGACCCCGCAATCCGTCCATACGCTGGGTGGCTACAAGGTGCAGGGCAAGACCATCGAAAGCGCCGAACTGCTGAAACAGGACGCGCTCAAGCTGCAGGCCGCCGGCGCCGCCATGGTGGTGCTGGAGGCAATCCCTACCGCCCTGGGCAAGGAAGTGACCGACATGCTGTCGATGCCAACCATCGGCATTGGCGCCGGTCCTGACTGCTCCGGCCAGGTGCTGGTGATGCACGACATGCTGGGCGTGTTCCCAGGCCGCAAAGCGCGCTTCGTGAAGAACTTCATGGAAGGCCAGGTGTCGATCCAGGCTGCGGTATCGGCCTACATCGACGCCGTCAAAGGCGGCACCTTCCCGGCAATCGAACACTGCTTCTGAAACGATGAGCACTCCGCTTGACGACGACGAGTACGACCGGCTCGATGACCTGCTGGCCGCAATGGGCCCGCAAAGCATGGACGTCGCCAAGCTGGAAGGTTTCCTGACCGCGCTCGTCATCGGCCCAGCCGAGGTGGCGCAGGAAACGTGGCTGCCCGAAGTATGGGGTGGCGCGGGCGGCAGCGACGAAGCTGCCGCGCTGGCCATGCGTCACCACGATTACATGCGCTTGTGGATGCAGAAAGACCCGGGCAGCTTCGAGCCGATCTACGAATGCGGCGGCACCTGGACTGCGCAGGCGTGGTGCGAAGGCTTCCTGGCCGGCGTCGCTATCGCGGCCGATGCCTGGGCGCCGCTGCGCGCCCAGCAGCCCGCCCTGCTTGTGCCATTCCAGCCGCCGGTGAATGCCGCCAAAGTGCCACAGGCCGTCATCAAGATCAACGAATTCTTCCACGCGCCACAGCCGAAAGTAGCCAAGGCCGGCCGCAACGATCCCTGCCCTTGCGGCAGCGGCAAGAAATTCAAGAAGTGCTGCGGCGCTTAAATCTGAATCCAGGTCGTCTTCAACTCGGTGTACTTGTCGAAGGCATGCAGCGACTTGTCGCGGCCATTGCCTGACTGCTTGTAGCCGCCGAACGGCACGGTGATATCGTCGCCATCGTATTGGTTGACGTGCACGGTGCCCGCCTTCAGCGCCCGCGAAGTGCGGATCGCTTTCGAAATATCCGAGGTCCACACCGCTGCGTGCAATCCGTACGGCGTGTCGTTCGCCTGCTTCACCGCCTCGTCGAGGTCGCGGAAGGACAGTACCGACAGCACCGGCCCAAAAATCTCTTCGCGCGCGATCTTCATCGTGTTCTGCACGCCGTCGAACAGCGTGGGCTCCACATAGAAGCCGCCAGTCTCCTTGCGCACCGCATTGCCGCCAGCGAGCAGTTTCGCGCCTTCGTCGAGGCCCGCTTCGATATACCCCATCACAGTCTTCATCTGGATTGAATCGACAATCGCGCCCATGACGGTCTTTTCGTCCAGCGGGTCGCCTGGCGCATAAGACGGGACCATCGCCAAAGCCTTCGCCAGGAACTTGTCCTTGATCGACTCTTCCACGAACAGCCGAGAAGGTGCATTGCAGCTCTCGCCCTGGTTGAAGTAGATCGAGCCCACGGCCGCAGCAACGGCGGCGTCCAGGTCAGGGCAATCGGCACACACGATATTGGCCGACTTGCCGCCCAGTTCCGTCCAGGCCCGCTTCAGGTTCGACTGTCCCGCCATCTGGATGATCTGCTTGCCGGTGCGCGTGGAGCCGGTGAATCCGATACAGTCAACGTCCACATGCATCGCCAGCGCGGCGCCGGCTTCGTTGCCATAGCCAGGCAGCACATTGAACACGCCGGGCGGGATGCCAGCTTCCACCGCCAGTTCCGCCAGGCGCAGCGCCGATAGCGGCGATTTCTCGGAAGGCTTGAGCACCACGCTGTTGCCGGCAGCCAGCGCAGGAGCGATCTTCCACGCGGCCATCAGCAAGGGATAGTTCCACGGCACGATGGCCGCAACCACACCAACCGGCTCGCGCGTAATCAGGGCCAGGGAATTGCCCGGCGTCGGCGCGATTTCGCCGTAGACCTTGTCGATCGCTTCGCCATACCAGCGGATGCAATTCGCGGCGAGCGAAACGTCGACCACCTGGCTGTACTTGATCGGCTTGCCCATGTCGAGCGTTTCGAGCAGCGCCAGTTCGTCCTTGTTCTGCATCATCAGGTCGGCGAGCCGGACCAGCACGCGCTTGCGCTGCGCCGGCGCCTGCCCCGCCCAGCGGCCACTCTCGAAGGCACGGCGAGCCACGCCGACTGCCTGGTCCACATCGGACGCATCGCAGCGCGCTGTCTGCGACAGGTAGCGGCCATCGATAGGCGACAGGTTGTCGAACTTGCGCTCGCCGCGCGCCCAGGTGCGTTCGCCATTGATGAAAGCGCGCCCGTCGAGGGTCAGCATCTTGGCACGTTCGTGCCAGTTGATCGCTTCTTTTGCCATGGCTTAGATCCATCCTCTCTGCTGCAGGTCCGCATAAGTATCGTCAAGGCAGCGCCGGATCAGGGCCACCATTTCATCGATCTGTTCACGCGTCATCACCAGCGGCGGCGCGATGATCATGCGATCGCCAACGGCACGCATGATCATGCCGTTGTTGAACATATAGCCGCGGCACACCATGCCTACTTCAAGCTTCGGATCGAAGTATTCGTGGCCGTGGATGGTAGGCCCCTTGCGCCGCACCAGGTTAAGTCCAGCGACGAATCCGCAGCTATTGGCATAGCCAACCAGCGGATGGTCGCCCAGCGTGGCAAAGCGTTGCGCCAGGTAAGGGCCGGTATCCTCTGCCACACGCTGCACCAGCTTTTCTTCTTCGATGATGCGGATCGTCTCCAGTGCCGCCGCACAGGCAACGGGATGGCCGGAGTAAGTGAAACCGTGCGCAAACTCGCCGCCCTGCCCGATCAGCACTTCTGCGACACGCTCACCAACCAGCACGCCGCCGAGCGGAATGTAGCCCGAGGTGACGCCCTTTGCGAACGTGATCAGGTCCGGCTTGAAGTCGAAATATTCGCAGGCAAACATGCGTCCGGTTCGGCCAAAGCCGGTGATCACTTCATCCGCGATCAGGAGGATGCCGTATTTGTCGCAAATGCGTTGGATCTCCGGCCAGTAGGTACGCGGTGGAATGACCACGCCACCGGCACCCTGGATGGGCTCGCCGATGAAGGCCGCAACTTTCTCCGGACCCACGTCGAGGATCTTCTGTTCCAGCCACGATGCTGCCTCGATGCCGAATTCGTCCTCCGTCATGCCACGGCCGGATTCAAGGTAGCTGGGCTGGCGGATATGCACGATGCCGGGAATCGGCAAGCCACCCTGTGCGTGCATGCCCTCCATACCGCCCAGCGAAGCGCCAGCCATGGTACTGCCATGGTAGGCGTTGAAGCGGCTGATGATGGTGTGCCGGTGCGGCTGTCCCTTCAGGTCCCAGTAGCGGCGCACCATGCGCACATTGGTGTCGTTCGCCTCCGAGCCAGAGCCAGTGAAGAACACGTGCCTGAAGCCCGGAGGAGCGATTTCCGCCAGCTTGGCGGCCAGCGTCACCGCCGGCACGTTGGTCGTGTTGAAGAAGCTGTTATAGAACGGCAGCGTCTCCATCTGGTCGAATACGGCCTTCGAGATGCTATGCCGGCCGTAGCCGACATTCACGCACCACAGGCCGGACATGCCGTCGAGGATTTTCTTTCCTTCCGAATCCCACAAGTAGATGCCCTCGCCGCGCACCATCACGCGCACGCCACGTTCCCCAAGCGCCTTGTGATCGGTGAACGGGTGCAGGTAATGCGCATGGTCGCGCGCCTGGATAGTCTTGGTATCGTCCATGATCGCCTCCTCATACGTGCAGCAGCAGGTGCTCACGCTCCCACGGGCTGATGACGGTCATGAACTCCTGGTGTTCCAGGTCCTTGATGGCGGCATACACGTCGATGAAGCGCTCGCCCAGCACGAAGCGCAGCTTGTCTTCACCGCGCAGTATCTTCAGCGCTTCCGGCAGGCCTTGCGGCAGCTCGTACTTCATCTCGTACGCGCTGCCCGTGGTTGGTGCAGTCGGCTCAAGCGACTCAGTCATGCCGAGATAACCGCAAGCCAGCGTCACTGCCAGCGCAAGGTAAGGATTGGCATCGGCGCCGATGATGCGGTTCTCGACACGCCGGTCCTGCACGCCCGATTCCGGAACACGGAAGCCGACGGTGCGGTTATCCATGCCCCACTGGATGTTGATCGGCGCCGCCGTATGCCGCACCAGCCGGCGGTATGAATTCACATACGGCGCGACGATCGCCAGCGCGCTCGGCATATAGCGCTGCAAGCCGCCTATGTAGGCCTTGAAAAGCTGTGATGGCGAACCATCCTGGTTGCTGAAGATGTTCCAGCCGCTGCGCGCATCGACCACACTCTGGTGGATATGCATTGCCGATCCAGGCTCGCCGGCCATCGGCTTGGCCATGAAGGTCGCGTACATGTGGTGCTTCAGCGCGGCCTCACGCAAGGTGCGCTTGAAGAAGAACACCTTGTCGGCCAGGCCAAGCGGCTCGCCATGGAGGAAGTTGATCTCCATCTGGCCGGCGCCGATCTCGTGGATTAGCGTGTCCACGTCAAGGCCCATCAAGTCGCAATAATCGTAAATGTCTTCAAACAGCGGGTCGAACTCGTTGACCGCATCGATGCTGTATACCTGGCGGCTGGTCTCGGCACGGCCGCTGCGGCCGATGGGCGCCTTCAGCGGCAAGTCGGGATCGGAGTTCTTGTCGGTCAGGTAAAACTCAAGTTCCGGCGCAACGACGGGCTTCCAGCCCTTGTCTTCGAACAGCTTCAACACGCGGCGCAGCACCGAACGCGGAGCGAAATCGACCAGGCGGCCGTCGCTGAAATAGCAGTCGTGAATCACTTGCGCCGTTGGGTCGGCAGCCCACGGCACCATGGTGATGGTGGTGGGATCGGCCTTCAGGATCATGTCGCGGTCGGTGCTGGAAATGGCGCGGTCGTAGGCATCATCCTCGGTTGGATAATTGCCGGTGACAGTCATGCCAAGCACTGCCTCAGGAATGCGCATGCCGCGCTCCTGGGTGAATTTGCCGCGCGGGAGAATCTTCCCGCGTGCGACGCCGGTCAGGTCAGGGACCAGGCATTCGATCTCGGTGACTCGCTTTTCATTGAGCCACTCGTCCATGTCGGTGTAACTGAAATTTTCGCGGATTGCCATAGCTTCCTCTCAGGTAGTTTAGAAAACAGCACTACTGAAGGAAAGCCACCTAAGGAATGCGGTCCCTATGCACGCGGCACGCGAGGCCGAATGCGCTGAACATGCGCATGGAATCGTGGTTCTCTTCGAGCCGCCATTCAGGGTGCCATTGCACCGCCAACGCGAAGGAAGGAGCAGCCACGAAGGAATAAGCCTCAATCAAGCCATCGTCGGAACGTGCTTCGACTTGCAAGCCGGGCGCCAACCGATCGATGCCCTGCCCGTGCAATGAATTCACTTGTATTTCGCTAGCACCGTCGAGGATATGCGCCAGCAAACCACCCTTTTCCAGTGTTATGCGGTGGGCTGCCGCGTATTGCTGCTCCAGCGACTGCGTCTTGTCTTCGCGGTGGTCAAAGTAGCCAGGCACGGTGTGCACGGCCTGGTGCAGCGTGCCGCCCAGCGCCACGTTCACTTCCTGGAAGCCGCGGCAAATCGCCAGTATCGGAATACCATGCGTCAGCGCAGCGCGGATCAAGGGCAAAGTGGTTGCATCGCGCGCGGGATCCAGCGGCAGCGAAGGATCAAGCGTTTCCTGCCCATACAGGCTTGCCTGCACATTGGATACGGAACCGGTCAGCATGATGCCATTGGCGATGCCGAGCAGGCTTTCGATATCTGTGTTGTCGCCCAGCGGAGGGATCAACAACGGCTGGCAGCGCGCTCCCACAGCCACCGCATCAACGTATTTGTTTTGAGCGGCGTAGCTGGGGTGGGAGCCTTTATTCTGACTGCAGGCGGGGACCAGTACGATGGGGCGGCGCATGTTTAGTTTCTTTGGTAACTATCAGTGTGCAGCTTGATCTTATTCCCAATTTGGAATTGTGGCAACAGTACAGCGTGATACCCGGTATACTGGATTTTTACTTCGGAGGTGAATCATGCTGACCCTGAAAGATCCCAGCCTTCTGCGCCAACAGTGCTATATCGCTGGCCAATGGTGCGATGCCGACGGGGGCGCAACTATCAGCGTCACCAATCCCGCCACCGGCGAAACGCTTGGCAGCGTGCCGAAAATGGGTGCCGCCGAAACGCGCCGCGCCATCGAAGCCGCGAACGCTGCCTGGCCTGAATGGCGCAAGAAGCCGGCCAAAACACGCGCCGCCATCCTGCGCAAGTGGAATGACCTGATCCTCGCCAATGCCGATGACCTGGCTGCGCTCATGACAGCGGAGCAAGGCAAGCCCTTGGCCGAATCCAAAGGCGAAATCACTTACGCCGCTTCTTTCATCGAATGGTTTGGCGAAGAAGCCAAGCGCGTTGCGGGCGAAACCCTGGCTTCGCCATGGCCCGACAAGCGCGTGGTGGTGACGCGTGAACCGATCGGCGTCAGTGCAGCAATCACGCCGTGGAACTTCCCCGCTGCGATGATTACGCGTAAAGCCGGCCCTGCGCTTGCCGCGGGCTGCCCGATGGTCGTCAAGCCGGCCGAACTGACGCCGTTCTCCGCACTGGCATTGGCCGTGCTGGCCGAACGTGCAGGCGTACCTGCCGGCGTCTTCAGCGTGATCACCGGCGCCTCGCGCGAAATCGGCGGCGAGATGACCTCCAACCCTATCGTGCGCAAACTCAGTTTCACCGGCTCCACTGCTGTCGGCCGGTTGCTGATGGAACAGTGCGCGCCAACGATCAAGAAGCTGTCGCTGGAGCTGGGTGGCAATGCGCCGTTCATCGTATTCGACGATGCGGACCTGGACGCTGCGGTGGAAGGCGCTATCGCTTCCAAATACCGCAATGCAGGCCAGACCTGCGTGTGCGCAAACCGCATCTACGTGCAGGACGGCGTGTATGACTCGTTCGCATCCAAGCTTGTCGAGGCAGTGCGCAAACTCAAAGTCGGCAATGGCGCCGATGACGGTGTGACGCAAGGCCCGCTGATCGAAGAGAAGGCCGTCGTCAAAGTGGAAGAGCATATCGCCGATGCACTTGGCAAGGGCGCACGCTTGCTGTTAGGCGGCAAGCGGCACGAACTTGGCCACAGCTTCTTCCAGCCTACCGTGCTGGCGGATGTTGATGCCGACATGCTGGTAGCACGCGAAGAAACCTTTGGTCCACTGGCCCCGCTGTTCCGCTTCAAAACTGATGAAGAAGCGGTCGCACTGGCCAATGACACGGAATTCGGGCTCGCAGCATATTTCTATTCGCGCGATATCGGCCGCATCTGGCGCGTGGCGGAAGGCCTGGAGAGCGGCATGGTCGGCGTGAACACCGGACTGATCTCGACCGAGATCGCGCCGTTTGGCGGCGTCAAACAATCGGGCCTGGGGCGCGAAGGTTCGACGCACGGTATTGAAGATTACCTCGTCATCAAATACATCTGCATGGGTGGCATCTAGAGGTTTTCCCTGCTCGGCGAATTGCGTCGTTTCACAAGGCCGAGCAAGAGCAAGCCCGCGCCCAGCATCGAGTAAGTAAACGGCTCGGGAACAGGAATGGTCCCAACTGCGGTCTGGGCCGCAAATGCGAACGACACGTCGACGTAGATTTCGTTGTCAGTGGTATTGGCAAAGCCCAGCCAGAAGTTCTCCAGGTTGCTGCTGTCGGCGCCTTTCTCCAACTCGACTGTCCGCCTCATGTATGTCAACAGCTCCGGCTGGCCAGCAGAGCGCATTTCGATCAGCGTGTCTGCCTTGCCCCAAGCGACCGTGAAGTTAGAGGTGTCGCGCATTACCGAGTATTCGGAGGTGCCGGCAACCGTCAAAGCCGCATTCGGCGACAGGAAAAAGCCGAAGCGCTCATCCAACGATGCGTTCGCCCTGCCGCCCGGGCCAAGGTCGCTGCGGGCATTCGCAATGGCTCCGATGGTTCCGGTGGCGCCATACATCGCTTGCGCGGACGACTGCCCTGAAGCCAGGCCAAGGATGTCGCTTGTGCTCCCGGTGAGATGGCGGCTGTCTGTTTGCCTGTTCAGGGTAACCGAGAGATCTCCGGAGGTGCTATCGGGCCGGAAGCTCGCGGCGACGCCGTCATCCGGCAGGAGGTCCAGGACGCCGAACTGCAAGTCCGTAACGCGCGCAATGGCGGTGGCGGCCGGGCCGGCAGCGGTTGCAGTCGCAGCGACCAGCGCCAGCATCGCGCCGGCCCCAAGTTTGCTGAAAGATGGAATGATGTTCATCGCAAAGCCCTCCTTGTCAGCACGACTGACGGCGCAGTGCGCCCATCAGCAGCAGGCCCGCGGCAAGCATCGCATAAGCCGATGGCTCCGGAATCGATGAAACGATCGACCCACTTGCGGCAACATAGGTATCGACCAGCACCTTCGCGTTGCTGTCCGTAGGATTTGCGAACAGCAGGTAAAAGTTTTCGGACCAGCTATCCCCGCCGCTGTCCGGGGTGGTTTCAACGAAGTGATGGAATGAAGTGACGGTCCCCTCCCACGTCCTGATCAGCGCACTCGCATACACGTAACCGAGGGAGTCGCCACTGCCCACATCCGTGCGGGCCATGGAGGTGGAGGCATCACCGCGCACTGTGAGCACACTGTGCGGTGCAATGGTAACGGTGTAGTTGCGAGAGACGGACGCGCCAGCATCGCCTCTCACGGCCAGGTTGTCGTAGGCAGCGATGCCAGCGCTCATGATGCCCGCCTGATCATAGGAGTATCCCGCGAAAGACGGCCCCGAGGTATAGGAGGCTGTTTCGCTCTTCCCCTTGAAGATCACGTGGTGATCGTGCTGCTCCATGCCACCGGGACTGCGGTCGACAAGATGGCGCCCAACGCTAACTTCCGAACCGTTGATGATAAACCCGGCCGGTTGGCCATCGCTCGGCGTCAAGTCGATCACGCCAAACTGCACATTGTTCATCTGGGACTCGGCTACGACGCTGGGATCGGCCGCTGCAATGCCGCAGGCGGCGGCAAGGACAGTACCGAGCAGTTCCCTGCGCGGGATATGCAAGACATTCATGGGTTGACCTCGACAGATTTTGGTTGGAGGCTGTCAGCGCGCCCCGGCGCAATAACCGCAAAATGCCCTTTGCTTGCATAAGGTCAGTGACTTCTTTGCAATTATTCCGCAGTCTACCTGTCGATTTTTGCCCGGGCGCTTTCGTTACCCTTAGTCATTACTCGTGTTGTTTGCGAAGAGCTTCGAGCAATTGAGCCGTTTCTTCTTTGCCGCCTAGCACAAGTGTGCGGACAAATTCCTTGGCTGGAGGTTCAGCCTCGATCGGCAACCGCAGGCCAGCATAGGTCCCGCTGTCCGCAAGAGCATTGCGAATGCGAGGGTTAGCGAGTGCGCGATGAGATAGCCCGATTGCTTCGGCCACAAAGGACTGGTAGCTCTCGTCGCACCCGACATTTTGATTCAAGTTCAGTTTTGCGGCACGGTCTGCACGATGAACTGCATGGGCCTGCATCCCATCAAGAATTACAACCTGTGGGGCTTGCTTTGGCTCGGCCGCCATATTCAGCAAAGATGACAAACGCGTGAATGAAATGAGGGCGTCAACAGGACGCGAATGCATTCCTCGGCTTCGGCGAGCTGCCAATCGTTGGCGAAACCGCCGAGGCCGAGCGCTCGACATATGTTCTCTGACGTGTAGTTGGCAAGATGCATGGCCGCTAGAATCCACCCTCAAGGACTTCAGTCACGGATCATAAGCAACCGCATGCCGTCGATCCAATAATCATCGAGGGCACCAGCATCGCGTATGACATAGCCATTGCCGTCAGGAGCCACCTGCCGCTGGCGCCCCGAATGACTGCGAAGGATAAGGGCATCATCCTGGGTTGTGTATCCCCCTGGTTCGCCCAATGAAAGTACACCCATCTCGCCTTTCGAGCCTGTCCAACGCTTTCGCAAAACATAATGGCCACCCCGATGGAAAGTGATTTCTACCGACTGATTTCCGTCTTCGCCAGAAAGCTTGAAGAGTCTCGTAAAGCTGCTCGTTTGCCAGACTTCTTCGAGGATGCGTGGCAACGCCGCAAGGAAGAATAAGGTGCCAATGTCGAAAATCCACGGCAGCACAAGCATCCATTTCGGTTCAGAAGATCGGGTCAGCCACACGCTTAGCAGAACAGGACCGACTAAGGGAATGAACACTCCCGATGTCGAACGATCGGTGCGGTCGCCCGCAGACGCGCACATTGCTAACGTGATCCAGCTAATCAATGGGAACAGCAATCCGCCAATGAATAGAGCTTGTGACATATAAAACCAGCGGAGTTCAGACTTACGTAGACCATGAGACGCACTGGAGCAGCTGACGCACCGCAGCCTCGGCCTCGCCCGCCTGTTCCACAGGTGACGTGCTGCGCACTTTGAAGGTTCCAGTGTCTAAAAATACTATCAGCAATTGAGAGCTGACCGATTGCTTGTTTTCGACAATGGGATCAGCGAAATCAAACGCGATCAGTGTTGCATCGTACGTCTTTCCCTTCGCTTCGAGATTAATTGCGCGTCGATTCATGACATACGCGTCTTGATGCGTTTTCAAGACCTGCGAGACTTCGGCTTGTATCTGTGCGGCGGAATCCTTCAGGCGTGGATAGAAGTACAGCGTGACAGCATTGGTCAACGCGCTACCGTAGCTTTGATATGTGACAGAGTAGTCAGCAAGCGCTGGCGCATAGGCCATCACGGTGCTGCGACGATAACCAGGGCACTCGGCAGGGAATTTTTCCCACTGCTCGAATTCAATCAAATTCACAGGATACTTGGTAACTTCCTGGCTGGCTGCAATCATTGAAACGGTGGCTAAGCCGAAACACACCAATGACCGGCAGAGATGTTTACGCATCTAGATCTATCCATGCAAATTGCAGCAGTTTCAAAATGTTCTTCCCATATAATCCAAGAGCCGCTTTGACTTTTCGTTCTTAACACGAGCATTGCCAATGACGTTTTGTGCCGCGGCCAGTCCGAATCTTTTAATGAGCTTGCAGTAGTCCTCAGTCTCACGCGGGCAGAATTGCAGGCTTAACAGCTCCGTCGTCTTACCAACCAAAGCGTCTCGTTCAACTGCGGAGACCAGTTCAATACGCTGCAGCGTTACGATATGTTCCATTTGTGTCGTTGCGAGCCGGCTGCCCCTGTGGGCTTACCGCTTACCATTTGCCGCGGCCCACGCATCCCAATATGCCTTACTGCCGGCGGCAAGTTGGGCGATCGATACCTCTTCACCGGAATCCAGGAAGATTGCAGCGGCCTCGTAGGAAATGGTAAGGGTGCCCATGACGCAATTCACAACTACGCAGCTCTCACACTTTTCAACACTTACAATTTCAGGCTCCAACGCCACGATGGCATCGAAGTCCGTGACCGGCGTTGAATCATATTCGCGGTAAGTAAGCTCGCCGCAATTGGCCAAGACAATTCTGAACCCTGTACCTTCGCCGGGAAATTGCTCACGCAGGTATTGGATGGAGACTTCGATTGAAACTATCCCCGGGACTTCTCCATGTATGGCCTCAATTCCGCCATCATGCATCAGGCCCCAAAATTCAAACTCCATATCCATCCCAGTTCATTTCGCTGCACGGCAAAATTAGCAATATATCATGATGGGTTTGCAGCTTAACCTGGCGGATTACCAAACCACTCAGACGCCGCTTTGAATGCGGCAGTAGCGGCCTCTGTTTCGCTGTTGGCCGAGTCGCTGGCCCAGGCGACGATGCCGTCCGGACGGATCAGCAATGCGCTCAACCCTAAGCGATCCTTTGCGTCACAGGAGACGTAGCGAAGGCAATCACTCCAGCCGCCGCCAAGCGCAGCTAGCGATTGGCGGCCGCCAAAGTCGAGCAATATTCCGTGCCCGGCTTGAAAATGATGGTTCAGGTTTGTGCCGTCGGCCAGTCCGAAATTCGGCGCGCTGCGGCCCACCAGCGGATGGGTGTCGCCGAGATCGTAGCGTACCTCGACGCCCCAAACACGGCCCGCGAAATATGTCGCGCCGTCGCGCGTCTGCAGCAGGTCGCGGATGATCGCTTCCAGCGCGCGCGAACTCGGGCTGGGGCGCATGAGCGCGACCTGTGCGCGGGACCAGTCGAGAATGCGCGCGCCTTCTGGATGCCTTTCGCGTTCATAACTTTGGAGCAGGCCGTCGGAAGCGTCGCCGCGTATCGTCGCTGCGAGCTTCCAACCCAGGTTCATTGCATCACCAAGGCCGAGGTTCAGCCCTTGCCCTCCGAGTGGAGAGTGAACGTGTGCTGCGTCACCAGCTAAGAGTACCCGGCCCTTCTTGTATTGCTTTGCCTGATATGCGCGGTCGGTCCAGGTGGTGACGAGTTCGAGCTCAGTCACCGTGACGTCGCTGCCGGAAATCTTGCGCAGCACTGCCTCGACGTGTTCGCGCGTGATCGGATCGGTGCGGTGAAACGCGCCGCCGTCAAAATCAACCATGCCGATTGTGCCTGGCGCCGCGTAGGTGTACATTCCGGTCGCCGTGTAGTGGCGGCCGGGCTTGAGCATCGCCGGGTCCGCGAGCCTGGCCTGGACCGAATAGCCAGTGAACTCAGGTTCTGTTCCCGTGAAGCCAATGCCCGCAGCCTTACGCACGGTGCTGCGTCCGCCGTCGCAGCCGACAAGCCATTGTCCCCTGAACTCCCGTCCTCCGGCGAAGACAGTCACACCTGCCCCCGACTGCTCGAAGTTCTCGACGCCGAAGCCACGCAGAATCTCGACGCCCAACTCGCCGGCGCGCTCCGCGAGGACTGCTTCAATGCTTGCCATGTCCGTAGCGACATTGCTTACGGAGCCGGGCAGGCGTTGCGGCCACTGCGTGCTGTCAATTTGATCGTGGAAGAACTGGATTCCCGCGAAATGCCCTGCGGGACGGCGTGCTTGCTGCATCCAGTGGGCGGCAGCCGGCGCATCGCGGGTAACCGAGCGCTCCACGATGGGATGCAGCAAGCCGCGGCGGTCAAGGCTTTCGATGGTCGGCACGGAAAGGCCGCGCAGCCCGAACGGCAGGGTCTTCAGAGGGGTATGGGGATCTTGCGCCTGCTCGAGTACGAGCACTGAGCAACCGGCGAGCCGCAGCTCACAGGCGAGGAACAGGCCAACAGGGCCGGCGCCGGCGATCAGGACGTCATGGGATTTGGTACGAGGGATATGCATTGTCTAGGCTCCTTTGTCGATGTTCGACCGGAGCGTTCCCAAGCTCGGATTCCGCGCGGACGAACAATTGGACGCCAGGCGGCGTCAAATATTCGTCGTGGGGATCTCATGCAAGGGCCAAAGACCAGAGCTTTCGTTACCGAAAGGACTTGGGCTTACCAAACCAAGTCTGCCTTTTCCGACAGGCGAAAATATAACAGGGAGTTCAAATTACTTCAACACGCCCATGTTCGACGATGTGCGCCAGGGCTTCGGACATTGCCGCCAGCGCCGGTTTGCTCAACGTGAACGAAACGGCAATCTCCGACAGGCCAATGCGGTCTGTCCCAGCTGAAGTCAGGCGAAATCGCACGGCGTCCCGCAGTATCTGGACGCGTTCGATGCCGCCGTAACAGGCTTTCGACTGGTCTTCAAATTCAACGTAATGGATGTTCAAGCCTTCCTGTCCCATCACATTGTCGACGTCGCGTTGAACGAGAAAGTAGGTATCGTGCGAAGGATCGGAAAACCCTACTGTCCAAATGCCGTCCACTGGCGTGGCAGAAATCTCGGAGGCAAAAAAGTTGAAGTTCATATTTGGCCTATACGTGCAGGAGCAAATGCTCACGTTCCCAAGGGCTGATCACGCGCATGAATTCCTGGTGTTCGAGTTCTTTCACAGCGGCGTAGACATCGATGAAGCGTTCGCCCAGCACCTGGTGCAATTTCCCCTCCGCCCTCAGGGCGCGCAGTGCTTCTGGCAGGCCTTGCGGCAGCTCATATTTCAATTCGTAGGCACTGCCTGAAGTCGGGGCCGTGGGTTCGATCTGTTCGGTCATCCCAAGATAGCCACAGGCAAGCGTCACCGCCAGTGCGAGGTAGGGATTGGCGTCGGCGCCAATGATGCGGTTCTCTACGCGGCGGTCTTGCACGCCAGATTCCGGCACGCGGAAACCAACGGTTCGGTTATCCGTGCCCCATTGGATGTTGATTGGCGCTGCCGTATGGCGTACCAGGCGGCGGTAGGAATTGACGTAAGGCGCGGCAATTGCCAGCGCGGCCGGCATGTAGCGCTGCAGGCCGCCGATGTAGAACTTGAACAGCGGAGAAGGGGCACCGTCGGCATCACTGAAGATGTTCTTGCGCGTGTGGCAATCGAGCACGCTCTGGTGCACGTGCATGGCCGATCCTGGCTCGCCAGCCATCGGCTTGGCCATGAAGGTAGCGTACATGTGGTGCTTGATGGCTGCCTCGCGCAAGGTGCGCTTGAAGTAGAACACATTGTCGGCAAGGCCCAGCGGTTCGCCATGCAGGAAGTTGATCTCCATCTGGCCTGCGCCGATTTCGTGGATCAGCGTGTCAACGTCCAGGCCCATCATGTCGCAGTAATCGTAGATGTCTTCGAACAGCGGATCGAATTCATTGACGGCGTCGATGCTGTAGACCTGGCGGCTGGTTTCGGCGCGGCCGCTGCGGCCGATGGGCGCCCTGAGCGGCAAGTCGGGATCGGAGTTCTTGTCGGTCAGGTAGAACTCGAGTTCCGGTGCGACGATGGGGCACCAGCCTTTTTCTTCATAAAGCTTGAGTACGCGGCGCAACACGGAGCGCGGCGCGAAATCGACCAGGCGGCCGTCGGCGAAGTAGCAATCGTGGATGACTTGCGCGGTGGGATCGGTGGCCCAGGGCACCATGGTGATCGTGGTGGGGTCGGCCTTCAAGACCATGTCGCGGTCTGTTGGCGAGATGGCGCGGTCGTAAGCGGCATCGTCTTGCGGAGAGTTGCCGGTAACCGTCATGCCGAGCACCGCTTCCGGGATGCGCATGCCCCGTTCTTCGGTGAATTTAGCCCTCGGCAGTATCTTGCCGCGCGCTACGCCGGTCAGGTCCGGCACCAGACATTCAATTTCGGTGACTCGTTTTTCGTTGAGCCACTCATCCATGTCCGTGTAGGTAAAGTTGTCACGGATACTCATGATGACCCCCCATGACAACTCTACCACAGGCAGGTTTTATGCGGTTTCCTCCACCCGGACCTCGCTCAGCAGTTTCTTCAGCTCAGGCACGCAGGATCCGCAGTTGCCGCCGGCTTTCACGCAGGCAGTAATTTGCGAAGGGGTGGTCAGGTTCCGCTCACGGATGGCTTGGCAGATGGTGTTGCGGCCAACGCCAAAGCAGGAACACACGGTTGGGCCAGTGTCGGCGCCTGCTGCGATCGGACGGCCGGCCAGCAGCGCGGCACGGTCTGCGAGTTCCAGCTGTGGCTTGTCGAACAGGCTGGCCAGCCATTGACGGGCCGGCAGGTCGGGCCGGGCTGAGATGAAGATGCATTGCGCGATGCGGTCGTCGACCAGGTGCACTGCGCGGAACACGCCGGAGCTGCGGTCGGCGTATTCGAGCCAGTCGGCGTCATCGTCGCTGATGCCCAGCAGTTGGCGCGCCCAGGCGCCGAAGTCTTCGATGACGTTGCGGCCGGCCAGTTCGTAGCGCTGGAAGTCTTTGCCTTGGACTTTGGTCCAGTAGGCCAGTGCGTCGAGCTGCAGCGCGTCGCGGCTCAGGATGAAGCCGTGCCATTTGACCGGGAAGCGGTCGATCATGACTGGCGTGTGCTTGAATTCGGGTTCGCCGGAAACCGGGTCTACCACCGGATTCACCACGGCGCCGACGCGGGCATCGGAGGCGGTCTGGTTGTTCCAGTGGATAGGCACAAAGGCGTTGCCACGTGCAATGCCTCCGCCATGCTGGACGCGGGCGATCATGCTGCCCCATTGGCTGGTGATGCGCGCCAACTCGCCTTCCTTCACGCCGCACAGCAGGGCGTCCTGCGGATGCATGTCGATGAAGGATTCAGGGATATGGTCGGCCAGCTTCGGTGCGCGGCCAGTGCGGGTCATGGTGTGCCACTGGTCGCGCACTCGGCCGGTATTGAGGGTGATCGGGAATTCGCCGTCAGGCAGATTGGCTGGCGCGCGCGGCACAGTAGCGACGAAACGCGCGCGGCCATCAGCGTGCGAGAAGCGCCCATCGGCGAATGGGCGTTCGGCCGGCACCGCGCCAGTTGTGGCAATGGCGGGCCATGGGGTCGGGGTGAGCGCATCGTAGGCCGATTCGCCGAGCGTGGCGAGGGCGCCAATGTTGAAGGCGCGCGGCAGTTCGCTGTCGCTGTTGCGCCAGGCACTCAGGCGGGCGTGCTCGGTGAAGATCTCGGCGGCGCTGGCGTAGCCGAAGCCGTCATAGCCCATGCGCAATGCGAACTGCGACAGGATCAGCCAGTCCGCCCTCGCCTCGGCCGGCGCCGGCAAGAAGGCGCGCTGGCGGGAGATGCGGCGCTCGGAGTTAGTGACAGTGCCGTCTTTCTCGCCCCATGCCAGCGCGGGCAGCAGGACGTCGGCATAGGCATTGGTGTCGGTGTCGCGCACCACGTCTGATACCACGACCAGTTCGCAGCGCTCCAGCGCACGGCGCACCTGGTCGGCATTCGGCAGGCTGACCACCGGATTGGTGGCAATCACCCACACGGCCTTCACTTTGCCGGCCTCGATGGCTTCGAACAGGTCGACTGCCTTCAGGCCGGGACGCAAGGCGATGCGCGGCGATTCCCAGAACGTTTGCACGGCCTCGCGATGGGCCACGTTGTCCAGGTCCAAATGCGCAGCCAGCATATTGGCCAGCCCGCCCACTTCGCGGCCGCCCATGGCGTTCGGCTGGCCGGTGATGGAGAACGGGCCCATGCCCTGCTTGCCGATGCGTCCGCCGATCAGGTGGCAGTTGATGATGCTGTTAACCTTGTCAGTGCCGGCGCTGGACTGGTTGACGCCCATCGAGAAGCCGGTAATCACTTTCGCAGTAGCGGCGAAGGATTCGTAGAACTCCATCAGGTCCTGCAGGTTCAGCCGGCAGGCACGCGCTACTTCTTCCGGCGTCAGCGTGGCAACCGCCAGCGCGTCTTCAAGACCGTTGGTGTGGGCAGCGACAAACTGCGGATCCACCGCGCCGATGCGCGACAGGTAGCTGAGCAAACCGTTGAACAGCCAGACATCGGTTCCGGGCTTGATCGGCAGGTGCAGGTCGGCCAGTTCGCAAGTTGCGGTGCGGCGCGGATCGACCACCACGATCTTCATATCTGGGCGCGCTTCCTTCGCGCGCGTCAGGCGCTGGAACAGGATCGGGTGGCACCAGGCCAGGTTGGAGCCGACCAGCACCACCATGTCGGCGTGGTCGATGTCGTCATAGTTGACCGGCACCACGTCTTCACCAAAGGCGCGCTTGTGGCCGGCCACTGCGGACGACATGCATAGGCGCGAGTTGGTGTCGATGTTGGCGGTGCCGATGTATCCCTTCGCCAGCTTGTTGGCGACGTAATAGTCTTCGGTCAGCAACTGGCCGGAGACGTAGAACGCCACGGCGTCCGGCCCATGCTCGTCGATGATGGCGCGCCACTTGTCGGCAATGTGGTCCAGCGCCTCGCCCCAGGCTACGCGCTGCAGCGATGCGTCGCCGCGGCGCTCGCGCATCATCGGATACAGCAGGCGGCCTTCCAGGCCGATTGTTTCGCCCAGCGCCGAGCCCTTCACGCACAGGCGCCCCTGGTTGGCCGGATGCGCGGCGTCGCCAGCGATATCGAATCCACCATCAGCACGCGGCGTCGCCGTGACACCGCAACCAACACCACAATAGGCGCACGTCGTCTTAATCATGAATTCACGCAGCCTGCGCGCAAAGCGCCTGCCCAAACAAAAGGTGGTTGCGCATCGACGAAATGTCGGTGCGGTTCTGGATCAGGTCGAAGTACCAGGGCCCGTCCTGCACGTCGCCATACAGCACGGCGCCGGTGATGCGGCCACCGTCCAGCACTAGGCGCTTGTAGACGCCGCGGCGCGGGTCACGTAGCACCAGGTCTTCGCTGCCTTCACCGCCAATAAAGTCACCGACCGAGTACAGGTCGACGCCGGTCACCTTGAGGCGGGTCGGCGTAACCTGCTGCACGTAGCGGCGATGGCCGGCGCCTGCCAGATGGGCGGCGCAGACGCGCGCCTGCTCCCAGATTGGCGCCACCAGGCCGAAGGTGGAACGGCGGTGCTGCACGCATTCGCCAACGGCGTAAATGCGCGGATCGAAAGTCTGCAAAGTGTCGTCCACCACGATGGCGCGTTCGCAATGCAAGCCGCTGCGCTTGGCGAGTTCGATATTCGGCCGCACGCCGGCAGTCATCACCACCAGGTCGGCCGGGATTTCGCTGCCGTCGGCAAAGCGCACGGCAGTTACTCGGTCGGTGCCTACGATCTCGCTGGTCTGCGCTTCCATGCGGAAGGCCAGGCCTTTGGCTTCCAGCGCTTTTTGCAGGAGCTGGGCGGCAGGCTTGTCCAGCTGCTGGTTCATCAGCGCGTCGGTTACGTGCACTACGGTGACGTGCATGCCCTGCCGCTGCAGGCCGTTGGCGGCTTCCAGGCCGAGCAGGCCGCCGCCGATCACGACGGCATGGCGGTGGTTGCGGGCGGCCACCAGCATCGATTCGACGTCCTGGATGTCGCGGAAGGCCAGCACGCCAGGCAGCTCATGGCCCGGCACGGGAATAATAAAGGGGCGTGAGCCCGTGGCCAGGAGCAGGCGGTCATAGCGCACTTCCAGGCCGGAGCGGGCGCGCACCAGGCGGCGCTTGCGGTCGATGTATTCGACCGGGTCGCCCGTGTGCAGGGTGATGCGATTCTGCTCATACCACTCACGCGTATTCAGCATGATGTCGTCAACCGTCTTCTCGCCCGCCAGCACCGGCGACAGCAGGATGCGGTTGTAGTTGCCGTGCGGTTCGGCGCCGAAGACGGTGATGTCATACATGTCCGGCGCGAGCTTGAGCAGCTCTTCGACCGTGCGCATGCCGGCCATGCCGTTGCCGACAACAACCAGGGCGGGCTTCATGCGCCGACCCAGACCTTCCCGCCTTCGATGCGTGCCGGCCAGGTTGGCACCGAGTGTTCAGGTGCTTCCAGGCATTCGCCGGTCTGCAGGTCGAAGTGGTGCTTGTAGATCGGCGAGGCGACCACCAGGCGTTCGCCAAGGTTGCCGACCAGCCCGCGCGACAGCACGGAGGCGTCCGAATTCGGGTCGTAATTGCCGATGGCGAAAACACGCGGTTCGCGGCCGTCATTCAGGTGGAACACGGCCACCTGCTGACCCTGCAACAGGGCGCAGACGCCGGTGTTCGGCACGATCTGGTCGACGTCGCAAATGGCGGTCCAGGCGGAGGCGGATTGGTCACGATGCATGGCTAGTCTCCTTATGCGATGGCTTTGATGGGGATGCGCTTGCGCTCTTCCACGGTGGCGGGGCGGATCTGGCCGCGCTCTTCCATGAAGACCACATTGCTGTCGGCTTCCGGGCTGTTGACGAAGTGGCGGAAGCGGGCGCGCGTTTCGGGATTGTTGACGGCCTCTTTCCATTCGCAGGCATAGGTGTCGACCACGCGCTGCATGTCCTGTTCCATCTCGGCGTTGATGCCCAGCTTGTCGCTGATGATCACGTCCTTCAGGTAATCAAGGCCGCCTTCCAGGTTTTCACGCCAGGTGCTGGTGCGCTGCAGGCGGTCGGCGGTTCGGCTGTAGAACATCAGGAAGCGATCGATGTAGGCCACCAGGGTTGCCTTGTCCAAATCGGAGGCCAGCAGCTCGGCGTGGCGCGGCTTCATGCCGCCGTTGCCGCACACGTAAAGGTTCCAGCCTTTTTCGGTGGCGATGATGCCGACGTCCTTGCCCTGCGCTTCGGCGCACTCGCGGGTGCAGCCGGACACGCCGAACTTGATCTTGTGCGGGGTGCGCAGGCCCTTGTAACGGTTTTCCAGCTCGATCGCCAGGCCGACGGAGTCGTCGACGCCATAGCGGCACCAGGTCGAGCCGACGCAGGATTTCACGGTGCGCAGCGACTTGCCGTAAGCATGGCCTGTTTCAAAGCCGGCGGCGATAAGTTCTTCCCAGATCGCCGGCAGCTGCTCGACGCGGGCGCCAAACAGGTCGACGCGCTGGCCGCCGGTGATCTTGGTGTACAGGCCGTATTTCTTGGCCACCTGGCCGACGGCGATCAGGCCTTCCGGCGTCACTTCGCCGCCCGGCATGCGCGGCACCACCGAATAGGTGCCGTCCTTCTGGATATTGCCCAGGAAGTAGTCGTTGGAATCCTGCAGGCTGGCGTGTTCCTTCTTCAGCACGAAGTCGTTCCAGCAGGTGGCGAAGATGCTTGCCGCCAGCGGCTTGCAGACGTCGCAGCCCAGGCCTTTGCCGTGGCGTGCCAGCAGGTCTTCGAAGGTCTTGATCTGGCCGACGCGGATCAGGTGAAACAGTTCCTGGCGCGAGTGCGGGAAGTGTTCGCAGACATGGTTGTTCACGTCCATGCCGAGCTTCTTCATCTCGGCCTTCATGATCTGGGTTACCAGGGGCACGCAGCCGCCGCAGGAAGTGCCGGCGCCGCAGCATTTCTTGATGGCGCCGATGCTGGTGGCGCCGCCGGCGACAGCCTCGCAGATGGCGCCTTTGGACACATCATTGCAGGAGCAGATCTGGGCACCGGCAGGCAGCGCATCCACGCCCAGGCCTGGCTTGGCTTTGCCGTCCGATTGCGGCAGGATCAGGAATTCCGGCGCTTCCGGCAATTCGATCTTGTTCAGCATCATCTGCAGCAGGGTGCCGTATTCGCCGGCATCGCCCACCATCACGCCGCCCAGCAGGTACTTGCCGCAGTCGGAGACCACGATCTTCTTGTACACCTGCTTGCGTTCATCGGTGAACTGGTAGCTGCGCGCTCCTTCCGCCTTGGCATGCGGGTCGCCGATGCTGGCTACGTCCACGCCCATCAGCTTCAACTTGGTGCTCATGTCGGCGCCGGTGAATTCGGCGGCGCTGTCGCCGGCAATGTGGCGCGCGGCCACACGGGCCATGTCGTAGCCTGGAGCCACCAGGCCGAAAACCTGGCCGTTCCACAGGGCGCATTCGCCGATGGCGTAGACGTCCGGATCGCTGGTCTGGCAGCGGTTGTTGATGGCGATGCCGCCGCGCGGGCCGACTTCCAGCCCGCATTCGCGCGCCAGGTAGTCGCGCGGGCGGATGCCGGCGGAGAACACGATCATGTCGGTGTCGAGCGAGGTGCCGTCGGCGAACTGCATGCGGTGGGTGCCGCTTTCGCCGGCCACGATGGCGGTGGTGTTCTTGCCGGTGTGGACGGTCACGCCCAGGTCCTCGATCTTCTGGCGCAGCACGCGGCCGCCGCCGTCGTCGACCTGCACGGCCATCAGGCGCGGTGCGAATTCGACAACGTGGGTTTCCAGGCCCATGTCCTTCAGCGCCTTCGCGCATTCCAGTCCGAGCAGGCCGCCGCCGATCACCACCCCGGTTTTCGAGCGGGCGCCGCATTCCTGCATGGCTTCCAGGTCTTCGATGGTGCGGTAGACGAAGCAGTCCTTGTGGTCCTTGCCATCAATCTGCGGCACGAAGGGGAAAGAACCGGTGGCGATCACCAGCTTGTCATAGGCCAGAACTTCGCCGCTATTGGTGGTGACGGTGTGGGCGGCACGGTCGACGGCGATGGCGCGCTCGTTCAGCTTGAGCACCATGTCCTCGCGGTCAAAGAAGCCCGGTTCCACCAGGGACAATTCGTCGGCGCTTTTGCCGCTGAAGAATTCGGACAGGTGCACGCGGTCATAGGCCGGGCGCGGCTCTTCGCAAAGGATGGTGACTTCTGCGCTGCCTGGCGGCAGGGACTTCAGGAACTGGTGGCCCACCATGCCGTGGCCGATGACGACGATCTTCATGCTACGGCTCCTGCAAGTGCGTATTCTTTTACGGTGGTTTCGCTGAATCGTGCACCCAGTGCGCACAGGGCGGAGATGGCGACCAGCACGCCGAGAATCCACAAGGTCTGCTGGGTGTTGCCGACGCCTTTCAGCAGGAAGCCTGCCGCCACGGCGCCCACATTGCCGCCGGCGCCGATGATGCCGGCGACGCCGCCCAGCGCGCGCTTGTCGATGAACGGCACCAGGGCGTAGGTAGCGCCGCAAGCCATGTGGGTGAACAGGCCGAACACCAGCATCGAGACCACGGCCAGCAGCACGCTGTCCGCCTTGGAGAAGAACAGCAGGCCGATGCCCTCGCCTAGCATCATTACGAACAGCAGGGTGACGCGGCTATTCAGGCTGCCGCGGGCTGCGGCCTTGTCGGATACCCAGCCGCCCAGCGCACGGGCAAACAGCGCCAGCAGGCCGAAGCTGCCGGCCGCCATGCCGGCCTGCGGCAGCGTGAGCTTGAAGGTGTCGACGTAATAGGTAGCAGCGATGTTGTGGATGAAGATCTCGACACCGAAGCAGGCGCCGTAAGTCACGAACAGCATCCAGACGCGGTAGTTGACTGCGGCGAGCTTGAAGCTGCTCCAACCGCCTTTCTTGCCGCCTTCGAGCTCGATGCCGGCGGCGCGCAGGTCGGCGTAGTTGCCAGCCGGGCAGTCCTGGGTAAAGCGGTAGTAGAGGAAGGCCATGACCAGCATCAGCACGCCCGGTACGACCAGCGCAGCGCGCCAGCCCATGGTTTCGCTCACACCCAGCATGATCATGGCGGCCATGATCATCGGCATGGTCGACTGCACCACGCCGCCGCCTGCATTGCCCCAGCCGGCAGCAGCCGCGTTGGCGGTGCCAACGACATTCGGCGCGAACATGACAGAAGTATGATACTGGGTGATCACGAAGCTGGCGCCGACTGCACCAATCAGCAGGCGGAAGAACAGGAAGCTCTCATAGGTCTGCGCCGCGGCCACGCCCAGCACGGGGATGGCGCCCAACAGCAGCAAGCCGGTGTAGGTCTTGCGCGGTCCGTAGCGGTCGCACAGCGGACCGATGACCAGGCGCACGATGATGGTGATCGCCACTGCGGCGATATTGATATTGGCAATCTGCGCCGGGGTCAGGCCGAATTCGCCTTTAATCACGGGCATCAATGGCGCGCAGGCGAACCACGCGAAGAAGCAGACGAAGAAGGCCATCCAGGTGAGGTGGAAGGCACGCATCTGCGGCGTTGAGAAAGAAAACAGTTTGATGCTGGTCGCTTTGCTGGCCATGGTTTTTTGTCCCTGAAAACAAAAAGGCGTCCGCACAGCCACTGCCATCGAAGGCAGCGCTGCGCGGACGCCGTTGTCCGGTTTTGCCGATCCTCCGTTAGACCGACCCTTGACCTATGCTTTGCAAGAGCTGTGCCAGCTGCTTCGCAGGGGGGAAACCGCTCGCCAGGCCGCGAAAATGCCGGTTTTCGCCATCTGGCGGTGCAAAGCGCCCAACAATGGTGCACCGCAATAGCGCACGCGGGGGTTCATAAGCGTGCGCGCCTCAAGCGTTGGCTGCCTGCAGCGCGGCCTTGACCATGTCGTCGATTTCGGTGGTGATGTTCGACAGTACGCCGGCCACTACGGCGAATTCGCGGCCCGCATGGCCGGCCCGTGCCGCCACGACGCGGGCATTGAAGGTGACCATCTTGGCCTGGCGGGCAATGGTTTCGATTTCCGTGATCACGCCGCGCAATTGCTTCTTCATCAGGACCGCGTGTTTCTTGGACTGCTCTTCATAGATAGCGGTGATCTGGTTCAGCACCGCCAGGACCGGCGTGGCAGTGGCCACCAGCTGCTCCAGCGCCGGGCCGGACTTGCCGCTGTCCAGCGCGCGCTGGGCCAGGTCGATGAAGGCAGCGATCTGGCGCGCGCCGTCGGCGCGGCCGTGGTAGCCCTCCTCCAGCTCAGGGCAGAAAATACCCGGCAGCGAGTCGCTGCCATTCAACAGGATATGGTGCGCGTCGCGGAACAGCTGGAGCGCTTCGCGCGCGATGGCCGCGGCGCCTTCCTGTCCCTGGGCGGCCAGCACGGCGTACAGCACCAGGCGCTGGGAGGTGAACCGGCGGCGGCCGGACAGGTTGATCAGCGCTCCGAACACTTCGCCCGACAAGGGCTTGGCCGCTTCCTGCATGGGTTCTCCTTCACTACATGCGGATGGCAAAGGACGCGGCATAGCGCTCGGGGTCCCTGCCATCCCAGGTGGTTCCGTCCATCAGCACTGAGCTGCGCAAGGTGCTGGCGGGGATTGGAGTCTCCGTTATTTCCGCCGCCTCTTTATAGAGGGCGGTCTGGTGAACCTTCAAGGCCACGCCCAGGTAGTCGGGCGAGGCCTTGAGCAAGCCCCAGCGCCTTTGCTGGGTCATGAACCACATGCCGTCCGACAGGTAGGGGAAGTTGGCGGCGCCTTCCTGGTGGAAGCGCATGCTGTGCGCGTCCTCCCAGCTGTGGCCCATGCCGTCTTCATAATGGCCGAGGATGCGCTGCCAGATCACGTCCTTGCCGGTGTTGACGTAATGGACCGCCGAGATGATCTCCGCCATCGCCATGCGGTTGGCGGCGCTGGCGTCGATCCAGCGGCTCGCTTCCAGCACGGCGGAAATCAGGGCGCGAGCGGTGTTGGGATGGCGGCGCACGAAGTCGGCGGTGGTGGCCAGCACCTTCTCCGGATGGTCCGGCCAGATCTGCTGGCTGGTGGCAATGGTGACGCCCACGCCATCCATCACGGCGCGGTGGTTCCATGGTTCGCCGGCGCAGAAGCCGTCCATGTGGCCGGCCGCCAGGTTGGTCGCCATCTGCGACGGCGGCACAGTAATCACGCGCGCTTCGCGCAGCGGATGCACGCCGTAAGCCGCCAGCCAGTAATACAGCCACATGGCGTGGGTGCCGGTCGGGAAAGTCTGGGCCCAGCGCAGCTCGCGCTCGTGCGACAAGGCGGCAACGCCGGTGCCGTCGCGCACGCCCTCGTCCACCAGCCGGCGCGACAGGGTGATGGCCTGGCCGTTGCGGTTCAGGTTCATCAGGATGGCCATGTCGCGCCGTGCCGAACCCACGCCGAGATGGGTTGCATAGACAAGCCCGTACAGCGCATGTGCGGCATCAAGTTCACCGGTCAGCAGCTTGTCGCGCACGCCGGCCCACGAAGTCTCCTTGCTCAATACGATGCGGATGCCGTGCTTGCGGTCCAGTCCAAGCACCGACGCCATCACCAGCGACGCGCAATCGGTCAACGGGTTGAAGCCAATCCTGACAATGTCTTTTTCAATCTGCATACGTCACTCCTGCCGGCGTTGCACCATCGCGGTGCACTAACCGAGCAAATCCTCCGCTTCCAGGATGCGCTGCGCCAAATCGGCCAGCTTCAGGTTCTTGTTCATGGCCATGCTGCGCAGCTTCTGAAAAGCCTGGTCTTCGGTCAGGCCCTGGCGCGCCATCAGGATGCCTTTTGCGCGGTCGATCAGCTTGCGCTCGGCCAGCTTGAGGCGCGTGCCTTCCAGTTCGTCCAGCAGCTTCTGTTCGCGCCTGAAGCGCACCAGCGCCACGTCCAGCACGGGCTTGATGCGTTCGGGCTGCAAACCCGCCACCACATAGGCGGAAACGCCCGCCGCCATTGCCGCTTCCATGGAATCGGCCTTGTCGTCTTCGGTGAACATGACGATGGGACGGCGCTCGTCGCGGGTGGCAATGACGATGTGTTCGAGCACGTCGCGCGCGTCCGATTCAGCGTCGACGATGATCATGTCGGGCTGCAGGCGGGCGATGTGTTCGGGCAGGTGGAAATCGGCCGGCAGCGAGGCGACCAGGTCGTACCCGGCCTCCGCCAGGCCGGAGTGCAAGGCTTGCGCGCGTGCCTCACTTTCGTGCGGCGGGTGGATCAGAACGATGCGTAAATTGCGGCTCATGCTCCCTTCGTTGCAAGAACCGCGCCAGCTGGCTCAGTGCTGCATATTCCAGCGTCGCACTGTCGCTTTCTCCAATGTGGCGAAAATAATATGTTCGACCGCAAGCCCGATCAGGATCACAGCGGCCAGGCCGGCGAAAACCTTGTCGGTATACAGCTCGTTGCGGTTCTGGAAGATATACCAGCCCAACCCTCCCTTGCCGGAAGCAGCGCCGAACACCAGTTCCGCCGCAATCAGGGTGCGCCAGGCGAAGGCCCAGGCGATTTTCAGCCCGGACAGGATCGCCGGCAAGGCGGCCGGCAGCAGGATGCTGGAGACGAAACCCAGCCCGGTGAGACCGTAATTGCGGCCGGCCATGCGCAGGGTTTCCGGCACGGCGCGGAAGCCGGCATAGGTCGACAGTGCCAGCGGCCACAGGACCGCATGCACGATCACGAACACCAGGCTGGCGTTGCCCAGCCCGAGCCACAGCATGGCCAGCGGCAGCAAGGCGATGGCGGGCAAGGGGTTGAACATGGCCGTGCAGGTTTCCAGCAGTTCGCGCCCGGGCCGGGTCAGCACGGCGAGAGCTGTGAGCAACAGCGCCGCGGCCACGCCGGCGGCGTAACCTTGCGCAAGCACGGCCAGCGACGCGGCGACGCGCTGCAGCAGTTCTCCGCTGGCTATCCCTTGCGCGAAAGCGGAGGCAGTTTGCAGGAAGCCTGGCAGCAGCAAGTCGTTGCCCTGCCAGCGTGCCAGCGCCTCCCATACCGCCGCCAATACCGCAAGTAGCGCAGCTTTTCGCACCAGCGGTCGCTCCAGCGCGCGGCGAAACCACAAGCCCGCGCTGGCCTTGGGGGATATGGCGGCGCGAGCCAGCGCTCCCTCTGGCCGCGGCAAGGGCGGCGGCAGCACGAATTCCGCGCGCACTGGTGGGGTGATCGGGCGGCTCATAGCGCAATCCTTCCTGCGCCGCCGGTGCTGTCTTGCGCTTCCTGCGGCAGATCGAACAGCAATTCGGCAATGCGCCTTTCGGCGGCACGGAATTCACTGCTGCCGATGCCGGCAAAGCCATATTGGTGGCTGTTCAGCTCCGCCCGCACCCGGCCCGGATGCGGCGACAACAGCAGGATCCTGCTGCCCACCAGCAGCGCCTCTTCGATCGAATGGGTGACGAACAGCAAAGTAAAGCGCTCCTCCTGCCACAGGCCGACCAGTTCCTCCTGCATGCGGCGCCGGGTCAAGGCATCCAGCGCCGCGAAAGGTTCATCCATCAGCAGTACGCGCGACTGCATGGCAAGGGCACGCGCGATCGCCACCCGCTGCTTCATGCCGCCTGACAGCTGGTGCGGGTACGCATCCTCGAAGCGCTCCAGGCCAATGCGCGCGATCCAGTGGCGCGCACGTTCGGCAGCCTCCTTGCGCGGCAAGCCGCGCGCCTTAAGCAAAGGGAACATCACATTCTGCAGCACGGTTTTCCAGGGCGGCAGCTGGTCGAACTCCTGGAACACCATCAAGCGGTCCGGCCCCGGTTTGCTGATGGTGGCGCCGTCCAGCGTGAAGCGGCCCGAGGCTGGCACCTGGAAGCCGCCCGCCGCGCGCAGCAGCGAAGACTTGCCGCAGCCCGAAGCGCCCAGCAGCACGAAGCGGTCGCCTTCATGGACGTCGAAGCTGACATCTTCGGTTGCGCGCACGGTGCGGGCGCGCGCGCCGTATTCCAGCGTGACGTTTTCAGCCCGCAGGAGCGGTTGCGGCTCAGCCGCCCTGACCAATCGCGGGATCATCGAAGAAATAATCACGCCAGCTCGCTGGACGAGTCTTGATGGCGCCGACCTTGTGCATGAACTGCGCCAGGCCAAGCGTGTTTTGCGGGGCGACACGGAACTCCACTTCCGGGCTGCGCAGCACCTTCAGCAGCAGGCCGCGATCGACCTTGCTCTTGTTCACGCGCAGGTAAATATCGGCTGCACCTTCCGGGTTGCGGCTCGCATAGTCGGCCGCTTCCAGCAGTGCGCCAAGGAAAGCGCGGTAAGTCTTTGGATTCTCCTTGCGGTATTTTTCAGTCGCGTACAGCACGGTGGACGAGGAAGGCCCGCCCTGCACCTGGTAAGAATTCAGCACAACGCGCGCGTTCGGATTTTGCGTCAGTTCCTGTTCCTGGTAGGGCGGCGTGGCAAAGTGGCCGGAAATCTCCGTGCCGCCGGCGATGATCGCGGCCGCCGCGTCGGGATGCGGCAAGGTTTGCGTGATCTTGTCCAGGCGGGCGAAGTCTTTTTCGCCCCATTTCTGCGCCACCGCCATCTGCAGGATGCGCGCCTGCACCGACACTCCGACCGCCGGCAGGCCGATACGGTCTTTCTCCGTGAAGTCGGCCAGCGTCTTCACCCTGGGGTTGTTGGTCACCAGGTAGTAAGGGAAGCTGCCCAGCGATGCCACGCCGCGCACGTTCTGCCGGCCGGCGGTACGGTCCCAGATCGTCAGCAGCGGTCCGACGCCGGCGCCGGCGATATCGATGGAGCCGGACTGCAGGGCGTCATTGATTGCGGCGCCGCCGGATAACTGTGTCCATTCCACCTTGATGTCGACACCGGCTTTCTGGCCATGCTTTTCAATCAGCTTTTGCTCCTGTGCGATGTTCAGCAACAGGTAGGTCACGCCGTACTGCTCCGCAATGCGAATGCTGCCTTCCGCCTGGGCGGCACTGCCAGCTGCTGCCAGCAGCAAGGCCAGGGCTGCACTGCGCCATATCCTCTTACTCATTCACGCTCCTGTTCAAAATGGGGTGTCGCCTTCGATCGTCGTGCGGTACAGCTTGCGGGGCTGGTTGTCGGGGCAGCCGGTCGCCAGGTGCATCAGGCTGCGGTTATCCCAGAACACCAGGTCATGCGGCTGCCACTGGTGGCGGTAGATATGCTCGGGCCTGACGCTATGCTCGAACAGTTCCTGCAGCAGGGCGCGGCTTTCGTCTTCCGGCATGCCGACGATACGGGTAGTGAAATGCTCGCTCACGAACAAGGCGCGGCGGCCGGTTTCGGGATGCACGCGCACCACCGGGTGCACGACGGGCTTCACTTCGGCGATCTGCTGCGGCGTGAGCTTGGGGCGCCAGGGGCTAAGGGCACGCAGTTCTTCATAGCGGGCCAGGTAGCTGTGCTCCGCCTTGGCCCGATACACGGCGCGGCGCAGGCCCAGCGGCAGCGTGTCGTAGGCCAGGTGCATATTGGCGAACAGGGTATCGCCGCCCTCCTCCGGCAATTCCTGTGCATGCAGCATGGAGCCAAGGCTCGGCCGCTCCTTGTAGGACAGGTCGGAATGCCAGAAGCGCCCGGCATCGCCCAGGCCGATCGGCTTGCCGTTTTCGAGCACATTGGACACCACCAGCACTTCCGGGTGATCCTTCAGTTGGAAGTCGCGCAGCACGTGGATTTGCAACTCGCCGAAACGGCGGCTGAACTCGACTTGCTGGCGCGGCGTGATGCGCTGGTCGCGGAACACCAGCACATGGTGGTCGAGATGCGCGCCATGGATGCGCAGCAGGTCGTTGTCGCTGATGGGGCGGGACAGGTCCAGTCCAAGCACTTCCGCCCCCAGGGGAGCATCGAGTATGCTGACCTGGAAGCGCTGGCGCGTTGGGGCAATTTCTGAGTAGAGGGCTGACATGAACCCAGTCTATGCCGCGCAGTTTGCGTTGGAAACGAATGGTTTTTGATATTAATATGCGCTTTTCGCAAAGCACAGGAACTGCATGAATACGACTATCTCCAGATTCCACCTCGCGCTGGCCGCCGCCGTGCTGGCCGTCCTGGCCTGGTCGGGCATTGCGCCCTACGACCGCGCCACCTGGTGGATGGAAGTGGCACCGGCGCTGGTCGCCTTGCCGCTGATGGCAGCGACCTACCGCAGCTACCGCCTGACCGACCTGCTGTATGTGCTGATCGCCGTGCATTGCGTGATCCTGATGATCGGCGGCGCCTATACCTACGCGCGGGTGCCGTTCGGCTTCGACCTGCAGCACTGGTTCGGGCTGTCGCGCAACCCTTACGACAAGATCGGCCATTTCGCCCAGGGCTTCGTTCCCGTGATGGTGGCGCGCGAGATCCTGCTGCGCGGCCGCTATCTCCCTGCCGGCAAGATGCTGTCCTTTATCGTGCTTTCCATCGTGCTGGCGATCAGCGCGACTTATGAGCTGATTGAATGGGGTGCTGCCGTGGCCCTCGGCCAGGGTGCCGACGAATTCCTCGGCACCCAAGGCGACCCGTGGGATACCCAGTCCGACATGTTCATGGCCCTGATCGGCGGCGTCGCCGCGCTCCTGACGCTGACCCGCCTGCACGACCGCCAGTTGGCCAAACGCTAGGATGCTGGCCTCGATCATCCCAGTCTTCCTGCTGATCATGCTGGGAGTGGCGATCCGCCAGTCCCGCTGGATGCCGGATGACTTCTTCCCTTCGGTAGAGAAGTTCTCGTACTTCATCGCCTTCCCGGCCTTGCTGTTCACCGGCATTGCGCGGCTCGACTTCCACGGCCGGATGGTGGGCGAGCTGGCGCTGGCGACGCTGCTGCCGACCTTTATCGTGGTCGGCCTCACGCTGCTGGTGCTGCTGTTCTGGCGCGGCTTGCCCGATCCGAGCCGTTCCTCTGTCGTCCAGGGAGCGATGCGGCCAAACAGCTATTTCGGGATCGCGGTATCCGCCCTGTTCTTTCCGCAGCAGACTGCCGCGCTGGTGATGCTGGCGCTGGCCCTGTGCCTGCCGGTAGTAAACGTGATCTCGATCCTGGCCCTGTCGTGGTGGAGCGGCAGCAAAGCGAACCTGGGCAAAGTGGCCAGGATGCTGGCGACCAATCCCATCATCCTGGCAACGCTGGCGGGCACGGTTGCCAGCCTCACGGGACTGGCCGTGCCGGCGCCGCTGATGAACACCTTGGATATCCTGGGCAAATCCGCGCTCGCCCTTGGACTGATCAGCGTGGGAAGCGGACTTGTATTTTCGCTGGAAGGCATGCGCCCCGCAGCGCTGGCGTTCACTTCCGCGCTCAAGTTGCTGGTGCTGCCTTTTGTGGCATCGCGCGTGTGCGTGATGTTCGGCGTTTCGGAACCGGTAGCACTGGCGGCCTGCTTCTACTGCGCGCTGCCGACCGCACCCAATGCCTACATCATGGCGCGCCAGCTTGGCGGCGATGCGCGCCTGATGGCATCCCTGATTACGCTGCAAACGCTGCTGGCGGCGGCGACGATTCCCCTGAGCCGCTTGCTCTCGGCTTGACTCAAAGCAGGCGCTTCGCTTCGAGCAATGCATCAATGATGGCCTGGCGGGCGGCGGCGCGGGCTTCACTGCTCGGCACGCGCAGGGCGTAGGCCGGATGATAGGTGGCGACGATCCAGCGGCCACCGCGTTCGACCGGCTGGCCCATGTAGTCTTTCAGCGCCACGCTGCCGCTTTGCAGGACAGACTTCAGGGCCGTCGCGCCGAGGGCGACGATGACGTCCGGCGCGACGCTTTCCAGTTCCGCTTCGAGCCAGTAGTGGCAAGCGGCGACTTCCTTTTGCGCGGGCGTCTTGTGCATGCGGCGCTTGCCGCGCGGCTCCCATTTGAAGTGCTTGACTGCATTGGTGATGTAGACCTGGCGGCGGTCGATGCCTGCCGCTTCCAGCGCGTCGTCTAGCAAGTCGCCGGCGGGGCCGACGAAGGGCTTGCCGGCCAGGTCTTCCTGGTCACCCGGCTGCTCGCCGACCAGCATCAGCTTCGCGCGGCGCGCACCCTGCCCGCCGACGGGCTGCGTGGCATTGCGCCACAAATCGCAGCGGCGGCACTCATCCAGTGTGTGGGGCTGTTGCCCTTCGGGTTCTTGCGGCTTCGATTTCATCAGCCCATTGTACGAAGCCTCAGGCCGAGCGGCGCACGATGTAACTGTCGATATCGAAACGCCGTGTGATGTGGCGATAGTGGAAGGTGAAGCCCGGCCATATCACCAGGTTGCGGCCGCGCGAGTCGAGGTACCAGCTCTTGCAGCCGGTATGCCATACCGTGCCTTTGAGCTTTTGCTGCAGCTTGCGGTTGTAGGCACCCTGCACCGCCGGTTGCACCTCGACCGAATGCAGGCCATCGCGCAGCACGCGGCGCACGCCATCCACCGCGTAGCGCACGCCGGATTCGATCATGTACACCATCGAGTTATGGCCCAGCAGGGTGTTCGGTCCTGTGATCATGAAGAAGTTCGGGAAGCCGGCCACGGTAGCGCCCTTGTAGGCGCCGGCACCTTCCTCCAGCGCTTGCGCGAAACTGCAGCCGCCGCTGCCGCGCAGCTCGATAGGGCCGTACGCATGCTCGACGTCGAAACCGGTGGCGTAGATGATCACGTCGACCGGCCGTTCTTCGCCGCTGCCGGTCACGATACTGTGTTCGCGTACCTCGCGGATGCCGTCTTTCAGCACTGCGACATTCGGCTGCGCCAGGGCGGGATAGTATTCGTTGGTCAGCAGCACGCGCTTGCAGCCCAGTGTGTAATCCGGCACCAGCTTGGAGCGCAGTTGCGGGTCAGCGACCTGGCGCTTCAGGTGGCGCATGGCTTGCCATTGCATGACTTTCGCCAGCACAGGGAGAAAGATAAACAGCACTACACGCGATTCGAACTGCACGTAGTGCTTGGCGCGGTACAGCAGCTGCAGCGGGCGCACGCGGTCCAGCAGCCATTGCTCGGCGCGGGTGACGGCACGGTCGGGACGCGGCAGCACCCAATGCGCCGTGCGCTGGTAGTGGTCGAGCTGCTGCACCTGCGGCTGGATCTCCGGCACGAACTGCACTGCGCTGGCGCCGCTGCCGATCACCGCTACGCGCTTGCCGCGCAAATCGATGCTGTGGTCCCACTGCGCGGAATGGAAGGATTGGCCGCGGAAACGCTCGGCACCGGGGAATTTCGGCACGCTGGGCCGGCCCAGCAAGCCGATGGCGAAGATCACCGCGCGTGCCGACATTGCCCCCTTGCTGGTGATGATATGCCAGCGGCCTGTGGCCTCATCGAACTGCGCCGATTTTAGCGCGGTGCCGAGGCGCAGGTGCGTTTCGAGGCCGTAGTCGCGCACCACGCGCTGGGTGTATTCGAGCAGTTCGTCCTGGCGCGGGAAAAGGCGGCTCCAGTGCGCGTTCTGCGCGAAGGAGAAGGAATAAAGGTGGCTTGGGATATCGCATGCAGCGCCGGGATAGGTGTTGACGCGCCAGGTGCCGCCAAACACTTCATCCTTTTCCAGCATGACGAATTTGTTGATGCCGGCTTCTTTCAGCTTGATTGCGCTGCAGATGCCGCCAAAGCCGCTGCCCACGATCACCACGTCGAAATCCATTGCCGCCCCCAGGATGGTTTGGCAGACTATAATTTTGCATTAATAACAAGTCAATACGGAGGCACGGATGTTCTTCTTGTACGCCCTGGGCGGCGCGGTCCTGGCTCTTGCCGCGGCAGACCGGCTTCTGCCTGGGCCAGTGGCGCGGGCCTCGCTGGCGCTGGAACGCAAGCGTTCCGGGCTCACGCTGCGGCATGCTTCCCTGCCGTATCTCGATAGCGGCAGCGGCAGCGAAGTACTGCTGCTGGTGCACGGCTTTGCCGGCGACAAGGACAACTTCACACGCATCGCCCGCCATCTGGCTCCGCACTACCGCGTCATCATCCCCGACCTGCCAGGCTTTGGCGACGCGCGGCGCGATCCATCGGCCAAGCACGATATGGCGGCGCAAGTTGAAAACCTGCGCGCTTTCATGGCAGAGCTGGGCGTTCAGCACTTCCACATGGGGGGCAATTCAATGGGCGGCTTTATCGCTGCCGAATATGCAGCGCGCTATCCGCAGCAAGTGGCCAGCCTGTGGCTGCTGGCACCGGCAGGGACCAAGGAAGCGTATGAATCGCAGGCATTCCAGCACTATCTGGCCGATGGGGGCATGCCGCTGCTTGTACCCGAGGTGCGCGACTTCGAGACACTGATGGCAAGCTGCATGGCAAGGCCGCCCTTCTTCCCCTATTCGCTGAAGCATGTGATTGCGCGACGCGCGGTGGCAGACTACCCGCTGCATTGCGAGCTTATGAAGCAACTAGTGGCTTCCCCGCACTTGCGAGGGCCGATCAATACGCCAGCGCTGATCGTGTGGGGCACCGAAGACCAAATCCTCAGCCCAAAAGGTGCACCTGCCATCAGAGCCCTGATGCCGAATGCACGCATCATCATGATGGACGGCATAGGCCATTTGCCAATGCTGGAGGCGACAAGCCGCACGGCGCGCAACTTCTTCGAATTCCAGAACAATGCTCGCTCAAACCGTTCTTGACGGCTCCCATAGCGCGTCCAGCTTGCACCTCGTCTCACCGAAAGTCCCCCCCGCCCGACGTTCCTTAAGGAAGCCCCACTCGGAACGACTTTTCACATCGGCCAACGTGAGCGGCCCGTACACCTTGCGATCTACCACATCGATCCTGTAATACAGGCAGGTATCGGCAAGTTGGTAATCCCGGCGATTATCGGGTTTCTCCCGGCGCAGGATGGGGCGCCTGGTAACGAAAATCCCGTTGCCTTGCACGATAAATTCTTCTACCTTCATATGGACGACAAAATGGGATACTCCGGCCTTCTCTTCGATGATCGAATTCTGGTCGCCCCCGGAATGCGTGAAATAGTAGTCGCCCAAAATGTGAATACTCCCGTCCCGCGCTCCCGGCATGCCGAAAAGCGCCGCGATGGACACGACCATTCCCGACACCAGACAAAGTAAGAGTGCTTTGAACGTCATTCTCATGGATGGATGTCGAACATTGAAGCAAATTGCTCGGGACTCCACTTCTTCCTGTCGGACACCTGCCCGTCGCCCAGCTCTATCAATCTAAGTTGGCCCGACGCAGCGAAGACGGTGTCAATGGAGAAGAATGGACTTCGGATCCGCTGTGCCACCTCGGCCACAAGTGCTGGAACCTCCCCATCCCTGGAGAACGGCCTCCCGTCCAGTACGAAGTAGCGCTCCTCCGTTGCAGGGAGCAGATCTTCGAATTTTCGAATGCATATGCCACCTTCCACCGAACCACGAAACTGCTCGATGAGGGCAACAACAGCAGCAATGCCTTCCGGCGTTTGCGCGACGGAGCCGCGCTGGGTCGTCAGCGATTTGACGTAGTCCTTTACGAAATAGGCAGGCCAATTCTTCCCGTGCAAAAGCTTCACGAAGTCCGCGTCTTTCGCAGCGACGATCGTTTCAGGCGTCCAAGCTTCGCATAGCGAATACCACTCCGGCAGGTAATGGCACAAGCGGTACTCACTTGGGCTGGTCTTCAGGCGCGCCCCAACGGCGGAGACGGCATCGGCCAGTCGCGTGTACGCCTCCGGCGGCATCATCCATCCCCGATAAATGACGTCGGCCCCGGCTGGGAGTGCTGGCCGGGCGCGAAACTTGCCGCCCTCAAAATCTTCAAATGAAAACAATGAGCAAGGAAGGCCCGTGGCAACAACAGCGTTAAACTCCTCGGAGTACGCCTCGTCCACAACGGATTTATCGAATGGGTCCGATGGATAAATGAAATTCAGGAGTCGCATCGAGCCTGCCTGAGAATGGTTACTGGTAAATGGTCATTACGTAGTGGTTCGGCTTTGAAGCTCTCGCTATACAGGCCGCCCAGTCAGTGCAAATGCGCGTGTCCGCTTGAGGAATTCGTTGAACTGGGTGGCGTGCTCGGGGAAGCGCTCCTGGCCTTCGGTGAAGATAGCCGCAGCCTCGTCGAGATGCCCCAGCTTCAGCAGGCATTCGCCCTTGCTGAAGAAGGCGGACATGCCTTCCGGATTGAGGTAGAGCGATTCATCGAGGTCGCGCAACGCCTTTTCATACAGGCCCAGTTCCATGAACGAGAATGCGCGCTTGTCCAACGCGTCTGTGTATGCGGGATAGAGCTCGATGGCCTTGCCGTACTCGTTAATGGCCTCGATGCTGCGGCCTTCAGCGGCGTGCACGCCGGCGCGTTCGTAATGCTCCTCAGCCCTGCGCATGATGGAGCCGACGTCCTGCCCGGTCAGGCGCACATACAGGTCGAAATCCATGTACTTCATGCCCTGCAACTCGCGCGGAGAGGCAGGCTGGTTGCCGATAAGTTCCCAACCTTCCTCAAATGCGGCGGCATCCTTCAACGCATGCGCCAGACGGACTTCGGCCTTCGCTACCGACGCCAAGTTCGGCTTGTCGGCACTGGGTTCGTAGGTCAGGTAATGCGCAGCAGTGCCGTCGACGGCCAGGATTTTTGCGGCAGCCCAAACATTGCCCGCAGGCTGCACTACCACATCGCCCACTTTCACCATAAGCTGCTGACAGGGCCTGAACTGCTCGGCACCCCGCGGCTTAGCAGCTCCCAGAGCAGCAAAAATAGAGGATAGCAATTTGATCATGCATGGAAGTGTACATGCATTTTGAGGATTACCGTCCGCGTCAACGGCAGCGCTTTCCTCCGCAGGCCAGTTGGGGGGCCGTGGCTTAGCCGCAGGTGTGGATATAGGTCGAAGTTTCGACCTCCCACCAGGAGCCGGATTCGGTGCGCCGCCTCCAGGTCAACAATGCAATCCGCTCGCCTTCCGCATCGAATACCAGAATATTTGCAGGTGAACGCACGCCTGGGCCTGGGCCGCAATAACTGCCAATCCAGTATCTCGGCTCAACGAATCCATGTTCACAGTCCGCATGCTTCAGCAGCGGTTGTGCGACGTCCATGAACTGGAAGCGGGTGCCCCCACAACAAAGCGCCCTAGCCACGTGGCGGCGCGCCATTCTCCAACGCAGATACGGTTCCACTGACGACGCCGCGTGTACCGCATCTGCATCCCAAGTCTCGATCGGGTATTCAACGCGCTGCCCACGACGTGCGGCGCCATAGGCATCTTCAAACGCACGCAAGGGGGCAATGTCTTCTGCGATACAGAGACCATTGCAGTCCTTGCACCACGCTGGGCGTACTGGCACCGGCAGCAGCTCCTGGTCCGAAACGCTCGCACCAAGTGGCGTTGTGCCAACGTAGTAAACAGCCTCCCGGAATCCGAACTGAAATTGCTCAACGCAGGCGGTGCAAACAAAATGGTTTGGCAACATCTGCGGTCAGGCCTAAAGGAAAAAAGCCCGCGATTTGCGGGCCCTTGGATCAGGAAGCGTATTGCGCTAAACGGGCTTCAAGGCAGGGCTGCAAGTCAGCCTGGGAGCTGATGTTCATGCCCAGGTCGTTCAGCAGGCCGTCCTTCAGGCCGTAGACGAAACCGTGCACGGTCAATTCCTGGCCACGGTCCCAGGCGTCCTGCACGATAGTAGTCTGGCAGACGTTGACCACCTGCTCCACCACGTTCAGCTCGCACAGGCGCTCGCTCTGTTTGCTGACGTCGGCCAGCGCGGAGCCGAGGTAGCGCTCGTGCTTTTGCGCGACGTCCTGCACGTGGCGCAGCCAGTTGTCGACCAGGCCCACGCGGCCGCCGGTCAGCGCGGTATGCACGCCTTTGCAACCGTAGTGGCCCACGATGATGACGTGCTTGACCTTCAGCACGTCGATCGAGAACTGCAGCACCGACAGGGAATTCAGGTCCGAGTGCACCACCACGTTGGCGATATTGCGGTGCACGAACACTTTGCCAGGCGGGAGGCCCAGCAGTTCGTTCGCCGGTACGCGGGAATCGGAGCATCCGATCCACAGGTATTCCGGTCCCACCTTTGACAGGTCGTGGAAGTATTCAGGGTCCTTGGCAATTTTCGCCTCGGCCCATTTGCGGTTGTTTTCCAGCAGATGCTTCAGTACGTCGTCGCTCATGTTTCTCACTCGAAGAAGTCTTTGACCTTGTCCATGAAGGACTTGGTCTGTGGGCTATGCTTCGCACCACCCTCGGTGGTGGAACGCTCGAATTCACGCAGCAGATCCTTCTGCTTGTCGGTCAGCTTGACCGGGGTCTCAACGGCGACATGGCAGAACAGGTCGCCCGGATAGCCGGAGCGCACGCCCTTGATGCCCTTGCCCTTGAGGCGGAAGGTCTTGCCGGACTGGGTGCCGTCCGGAATCGTGAACGATACTTTACCATCGAGCGTCGGCACTTCGATTTCGCCGCCCAGCGCCGCCTTGGCGAAGCTGATCGGCATTTCGCAGTGCAGGTCGTCGCCTTCGCGCTGGAACACCGGGTGCGGCTTGATGTGGATTTCCACATACAGGTCGCCCGGCGGACCGCCGTTGGTGCCTGGCTCGCCGTTGCCGGTGGAGCGGATGCGCATGCCGTTGTCGATGCCGACCGGGATCTTCACTTCCAGCGTCTTGTTACGCTTGATGCGGCCCGCGCCGGAGCACGATGGGCACGGTTCAGGAATGATCTTGCCGGTGCCGTGGCACTTCGGGCAGGTCTGCTGGATGCTGAAGAAGCCCTGCTGCATGCGCACCTGGCCGTGGCCGCCGCAAGTGGAGCAGGTAACCGGCTGGGTGCCCGGCTTGGCGCCGGAACCGTGGCAGGTGTCGCACTTGTCCCAGCTCGGCACGCGGATGGTGGTGTCGAAGCCGTGCGCGGCCTGCTCCAGGGTGATTTCCAGGTTGTAGCGCAGGTCGGCGCCGCGGTAGACCTGCGGGCCGGAGGAGCGGCTGCGGCCACCGCCGAAAATGTCGCCGAAGATGTCGCCGAAGGCGTCGCCAAAGCCGCCGAAGCCGCCACCGCCGCCCATGCCGCCCATGTTCGGGTCAACGCCAGCGTGGCCGTAACGGTCGTACGCTTCGCGCTTCTCCGGGTTGGTCAGCATCTCGTAGGCCTCTTTGACCTCCTTGAACTTCTCTTCAGCCTCTTTGCTATCCGGATTGCGGTCCGGATGGTATTTCATCGCGAGTTTGCGATAGGCCTTCTTGATTTCGTCTTCGGACGAGTTCTTAGCGACCCCGAGGATCTCGTAAAAATCACGCTTTGCCATGGTGTACCA